>UMHZ01008819.1_pt1 | contig 22346 bp, 15 predicted proteins | sample 1965671 | NCBI WGS metagenome assembly UMHZ01 (sample SAMEA4836111, study PRJEB28245) | human gut metagenome | biome: gut microbiome; material: fecal sample | place: Denmark | collected 2008 | reverse complement strand
CCGACGAAGCGAATATCCGTGCAGGTTATGCTTCCGTTATGGCTCAGGTTTTGACTGATGACAAAATCGATGTCGAAGGTAACGGCAAAGATGAAGATGTTATTTATAAGCTGAACAAAGATGGTTCTGTTACTAAGGATACTGCAACCAACGAGTACAAGATGCAGGGTACACCGTCTGATAATGTTGAAATTGCAGGTCAGACTGTTACTAAGTGGGCAAAGGGCAATACAGTCACGTATACCTATAACTACAAGACTAATAAGGTTACAATCACTGTTGGTGCTTAATCTCATCTAACCACAAAAACAACTCATTTTAAATGAACCGGATCTATTGAGGGGTCGGGGGTTGCGGCTCCCCTATGATCTGTTCTTTTGATTTTTCACTTTAGGTTTTCATAAAAAGGGGACGTAGTATGCTTTGGGTTTCACCCGCTCTCACGGTTTATATTTGTGTGCTTACGGGGATTCTCGGCGCGTGCATGGGAAGCTTTCTCAACTGCATGGCGTGGCGTATCGTCCACGGCGAATCTGTTTTACACGGGCGCTCGCACTGCGACGTCTGCGGCCACGTGCTCGGCGCGGGAGATTTAATTCCCGTTTTAAGCTACATCATTCACAAAGGCCGCTGCAAATACTGCGGCGCAAAGCTCTCTGCGGGACATGTCTTTGCGGAAGTGTTAACGGCGCTTACGTTTTTGCTGCTCGTGCTAAAATATGATATTTCGCTCCAAGCCCTTGAATACATTTTGCTGGCGTGCCTGCTGCTCGCCGCTGCATTCACGGATTTGGAGGGGTATATGATCCCGGACCGTTTCATCGTGACGGGGATCGTCGTGCGTGTTGTTTTCCTGTTTTTGCAGGGGAACGTGCTCGAAAACCTCATGGATGCGCTGCTCGGCGGCTTCGCCGTTGGCGGCGGTTTACTGCTCATCGTGCTCTTATACGAAAAAGTGCGCCAAAAGGAAGCCATGGGCGGTGGCGATATTAAACTGCTGTTCCTCACCGGCCTGTTTCTCGGCTGGCAGCGGAACATTCTGTGCCTGCTCATCGCGTGCGTGCTCGGCATCGTCTTCGCGTTTATTTTCCCGGAAAAACGTACCACAGAAGACGAGGCAGAGGAAGAAGACGGAAAGCTTTTTCCGTGGGGGCCGTCCATCTCGGCGGCAGCGATTCTCACGCTTCTTTGCGGCAGCGAGATCATCGGCGTGTATTTGAGTTTATTTTAACGGAAAGAACAAAAGCTTTACAGCTTGACGGATAGAGATAAAGAAGAAAGCGAGGTGTCTGTACCATGCCCGGACAAATCACGGCATTCGACATTGGTGAGTGCATGGTAAAAGCCGCATGCTTTACAGGCGGCAAACTGAAAAAGGTTATGGCGAAAGAATTGCCGGATAATATGGTCTCCGGCGGCGAAATCGTCTCCATGGACGCCATGGCGGATTTTATCAAGGAAATGGCGAAAGAAAACGGCATCTCCCGCGGTGCGGCGGCGGTCATTCTGCCCGGCACGCTGGTGTTCACCCGCAACGTGACCGTGCCCGCCATGACGGACGGCCAACTGTTGTATAACCTGCCGTTTGAGTTTAAAGATTATCTGACGCAGGAAAAGAATAAGTATTACTTCGACTACGCCGTGCAGGATACGGTGAAAGACGAAGAGGGCAATGTGAAGGAATTGCAGCTTTTCGTTTGCGCCACCTTAAAAAGCACCGTGGAAGAATACCGCGCCATGCTGCGCCGTGCGGGCTTCAATTTGAAGGTCGCCATGCCGGAGGAATGCGCCTACGCTGCGCTGACGGAGGATTACATGCAGCGCACAAATGCGCCCGCGGGCAGCGATTACTGCTTTGTAGACCTCGGCCACAACGGCATCCGTATGCACATTTTGCAGGACGGCAATTTCACCACGAAGCGCTCCGGCGACCTCGGCCTGCGCGACCTTGAGCAGACGATTTCCGATGTGCGCGGCGTGGATATTCACATGGCACACGCACACATTTTGTCCGATTACAACGACGTGCTTTCCGAAGACGTGAGCGCCGAGCTTTTCAACCGCATGGCGATCGAAATCATGAAGGCCGTCAACTTCTATAACTACAATAACCGCGAGCGCTCGCTCCGGAGAATTTATCTTTGCGGCGGCGGTGTGGCGGTAGATCAGATCCGCGCGGCCATCTGCCGTGTGACGGATCTGGACGTACATAACGCCGAGGAGCTGCTTCCTCAGCACGACGCATTGGAAGCGGCGTGGCTTTACATCAAAGCAATCGGCTGCGCGCTGCAAAAGTAAGGAGGCGTTGGAATGAAGCTTGAACTCGGCATGGGGAACGGCGCCAAAAAGCCTGTAAAATACCCCACCAAAAGAACCGTCAACCTCGCAAAGCGCGAGTCGCACTCCCAAAGCGTCATGACGCTTTCCATCGGCACGGCGGTTATTATCGTGCTTGTGGTGCTCGTCGTGAAATTCGGCGTACTTGACCAGCTTGCGCGCCAAAGTGCCGCAGAAAGTGCTTACAACACCGTGCATGCCCAGTATACCGAAATGCAGAGCGCCGTGGAGAAATACCCCGAGGTCGAAGAGGAGTACCGCACCTATTCCAGAAAATGGATGCAGCAGGAGGATTCCGGCGCGTTCGTTTCTGTGGACAGACAGGAAGTGCTTGACCTCATGGAGAACTATCTGCAGCCCTACGGCACTATAAAGGCCGTCACCATTTCGGACGACGTGATGATTGTTTCCATGTCCGGCATGAATCTGCAGGAGATTTCCGCGATGTTTGAGATTTTACAGCAGCAGCCCATTGTAAAGGCTGCTGACCTTACAATCGCTTCCACCGAAAAAACGGCGGGCGAAGACCTCGATTTCTCCGTGACGATCACATTACAGCCGGCTGACACGGCGGAAGGGGAGACCACAGCATGAAAAGAGCCTTTACAACGCGCGAAAAAGTGATGCTGCTCGTCCTCACCGTGCTGCTCATCGTCATCGCATATTTTAAGCTCATCTTGGAGCCCATCAACAATTCCATCGACGAGTATCAGTCCGAAACGGCCGCAGAGCAGGACGAGATTTTGCAGAATACCGAGCTTTTGACGCGTATGAACCAGATGCAGAAGGAGCTCGAGGAAATTTATGCCGCGGGCGACCCCACGCCGATTCCGAATTACGACAATTCCGGCAAGCTGCTCGTTGAGTTGAACAGCATTCTTTCGGCTTCCGTCGATTATTCGCTGGATTTCGGTCAGGTTTCGGCACTGAACGATGGCTACATCATGTGCCGCCCCATCAACATGACCTTTACAACGAACACCTACGCCGAAACGCGCGCCATCATTGATGCGCTGCACAACAGCGATTTTACAAACCAAATATCGGACATCAGCGTGCAGTTTGAAAACTCCGGCAGCTCCGGCAATGTGCAGGTAAACCTGTATATTACGTATTTTGAACTTCAAAAATAGCTGGTGCAACACAGGCCGGAAGCTGTTTTTTGCTTGCCGGTTTTCTGTGTTTAAAAAGACTTATACCGTTTTACGGTTTCCATATTTTTCTCAGGAGCAAAACGCATGAATTTTTCACGGGATATGAAGAGTTTGAAAAATAGAAGAAAGGGGAAAGCCGGCTTTACCATGTCCGAGCTTTTGATTGTTGTGGCCATCGTCATCGTGCTGTTTGCCGTGGCGGTTCTCTCGCTTGTGACGATTCAAAAGAATCTGCGCCAAAAGGAACTCGACAGTAAAGCGGAAATCCTTTACGTTGCCGTGCAGAATCGCATGTCCGAGCTGCGCGCCGGCGGCTACGAAAGCCTTTATCAGTACGATGAAAACAAGGATAACGGCGTTGCAAAGGTTGGTCTCATTCCGCTGGATGCTCCCGAAGAAGATGCGGAAGACGCCATCACAAAAGACACGCTCTGCTACGTCGTTTCCGCAAACCGCGTGGAAGTCGGCAAGGCGGCAGCTTCCGTTCTGCCGGAATCTTCCGTAGATGCCGAGCTTTGGAACAACCACTGGGTCATCGAGTACGATCCCGAAAGCGGCAGTGTGTACAGCGCATTTTACAGCGAAGAGGAGATCACAAGCGGCGATGCCTCCACCACGCTGCCCACATACTTAAACCGTATGCGTGTGCGTCAGACCCGCCTACGCAACGGTGCGAAGATCGGCTACTACGGCGGTGCGCGTGTGATCTCCGGCACAACCGACACTCTAAAGCCGGACATCTCCATCGATAACCGCGAGAAGCTGACGGCAACGTTCTACTGCAACAACCCCTATGCCGATGAGCTGACGTTCAATATCAAGGTTTCAGACGGCCAGAACGAATATATAAAGGTCGTAAAATACAGCGAGCTTCGCCAACTGAACAGCAAAACTTGGTACTACACGTGGGTTATGGATAGCTTGGAAAGCGAAAAGACGCGCTTCTATAATCAGACCGACCATAAGCTTGCGTGCGGCACAGACATCACCGTCACGCTTTCCGTAGAAAGCCAAAACGCCAATGTGGACGGCAAAAGCTACACTCGCAAAACGAACAGCCTGTTCCGCTATGCCGAGGACACCCCGGCCGGCACGGCGCTCATCGCCTACGGCCGCCATTTGCAGAATTTGGACGAGGCCTCCCATGTTTCCGATACGATTACCCGCGCCGTGCAGGTCAGCGACCTTTCCTTTGCGGATGATACTGCCGACAACGAAGACTGGTATTCCTTTTACGGCGACACCTTTACGCCCATCACAAATAAGAATCTCAAAAGCTATGACGGCTATTCCGAGGTCGATAACGTAAAGCTGTATTCTTCCATTTCAAACCTGCACATCACAAAAGCTGCGCAAAACGGAGATGCAGGTCTGTTCAGTACATTTAACGGTGAGATCAAAAACGTGACGCTTACCGGCATGAGGATTGATAATTGCGGCCAGAACGTCGGTGCGCTCATCGGTTCTGTTTCCGATACCGTGAAAATCACAAATACCCGTGTATACCTCAGCTCCAAAAAAGGCGACCTCGCAGATATCGAAACGGTCGATTCCCCGGAAAAAGTGCGGCCGTGGCTCGAGGGTAAAGTCGTTGGCGGACTTATCGGCATGGTGACGAAAACGGGCAGCGTATCCGTTACGGACAGCTCCGCGTCTACGGTCATTCGTGCAGACGGCGCAGCAGGCGGCCTCATCGGTGCCGTGTATAATGCGGCAACGATAACCGATTCCTATGCGGATTGCTATTTGACGGCAGACAGAACGGGCGGCCTTATCGCAAAGGCAGAGGGCGGGTCTGAAGTGGCCGCAACGGGAACCTCTATCACCTTAAAGGATTTCTATGCAGCGGGTTACCAAACGGCGACCGTCGATGCTTTCGGCTTAGTAGGCGGCTCCAATGTGATCGCCACAGGCGGTTATTCTGCGTGTGTTTACAATGTTGAAGAAAACGCAAAGGTTCATTCCACGGTCAAAGCAATGGGCAGTGCCTCAAACGTATATTATCTGACAGACGGCGGCCTTTCCGGAGACGGCACAAGCAAGTGGGAAAACGACAAGCAAACCACGCCGAAAACCTATAAAAAACTCAGTGAATCGGGCTTTGCAAAAGGAATCTCCGAGGCGTTCACGTCGTCCTCCGGCGCGGCTACGTTTCCGTATAACTTGATGGATCAGGGCCTTACGTATTACACGTATCCGCGCCTTGAAAAGCTGAACCACTACGGCGACTGGCAGGCGGAGTTTGAATCCGGCGCACTGGTTTATTACGAGCGCTACAAAGACGAAACCTACGGCTTCTACGGCGCGAACCTTTCCACGCTCAAAACGAGTAAGCTTGTCGTCGGCGACGGCTATGCGCTGGCGTATATCGAAAAGAAAAATGCGTCCGATAACGTTACCGTGACGTATGCAAACGATCAAACGGCACAGGTATCGTTTAATAGCGCAATTGAAACGACTGACGACACGACAAATACGAAGTATTATCTTTATCCGCTCTCAAAAGAGGTCGTCAACACCAAGTATATCGACACTGCAGAGCCGGATACATTCTACCAGAAGATCACGATAGAAGACACCGCAAACAGCACGAATACGGAGTATTACTACAATCCGCATTTCGCAAAAACGGTGACGGTCAACGAAAATAAGCCGCAAGCGCCGGAAACGGTCTGCATCCGCTCCGCCCGCCAGCTGTATGCGTTGAGCCTTTACTACCCGCAGTATGCGGATGCCGTAAAGGACAGTGTGTTCCGTCAGGAACTCAACATCGATTACAGCAGGTATGAGTGGACAAAATATGATGACGTTGTGCCTGCAAAGATTAGCACACAGGCGCCGATCGGCACAGGGGATAAGCCGTTTGCGGCTGTGTATAACGGCGGCTGCAATACGATAGAGGGAATTTCCTTTAAAGCAAATTCCCTTTACATCGGCATGTTCGGTTATACGTCGTCCGCTGCCGCGGTGCGCAATGTGTTCCTTGTCGGCGACGGCAGTAACACGGTGGCCTATGTCAATGCGCAGGGCGGTAATTCAGCTTCCGGCAGTGCGTCGCGCGTCAGCATAGGCGTGCTCGTCGGTTATAACCGCGGCACGGTTTCAAACTGCTCGGTTTCCGGTTATACCATGGAGTATTACGGTTACAGCGCCAGCACGGCTTCGCTCGGCGGCTTTGTCGGCAGCAACTACGGCACCATCCGCAACAGCGCTTCGGACTGCCCGTCCATTCGCTTTGCAAATACGAACTCTAACACCTATGCGGGCGGCTTTGCGGGCGTGAACCACGCCTCTATTTCGGATTCCTACGCGCTTGGCAGCATTCAGGTGCGCGGCGCGCGAAACAGCACCGTGTGGGTCGCGGGCTTTGCGGCGAACAACGCCAGCGGCATGATTCGCCGCAGCTACAGCGCTACGGCGCTGACAGCTTCCGGCGATGCGGAGTCCTACGGCTTTACGCATACCGGCGGTTCGGCATACCAGTGCTATTATCTGGACGGCGGCACGTATTCGTACAGAGGCACGCTTTATGCTTACAACACCTTCACGAACGAATTTAAAGATAACGCGGCGGGTGAGCCCCTTACGGGCAGCAAGCTGCAAAACAAAAAAATCAGCAATTTCGAAACGGCAGATTGCACCTATAATGCCAAAGAAACGACCGGCGACCATTATATCTACCCGGCAGTCGTGCGCAATGCAGCAGGGCAGACCGTGCATTACGGCGATTGGCCCGTGCAGAAGGACATCGGTACGCTCGGTGTGTTCTACTGGGAATATGAAGACAGCGGCAGCAACAGCGGCTACCACTTCAGCTACGTGGGCACAAGCCAGGGCAATGAAATTTCCAGCGCAAACAACGACATCTTAAAGGGCGATTCTCTCTGTGAAGAGCACGACGACGGCGGCGTTGTAACGCATTACGGCTACGGCTATTTCTATGCGAACAGCAATAATTTGGAGACTTCATTAAGTGCTGTATACTTCAATGAAAACTTCATGAGCCTTGCAGAAAATGCAAAAGCCGGCGAAGCGCTCGGTAAGCAGATGCCCGGCTATACGTTTGTCGCCTTTGAGACCGGCGAAAACAAAATGTATTTGATCGGTAACAACGAAAACGGCACATGGCAGCTGGAGTACGGCAACGAAACGGATGCTACCGTATACACCTACACCGTCAACCCGTTCTTTGCAAACTCTATGAGCCTCGATAGCTCCGAAGTACAGAACAAAATGACAAAAACAGGTGACGTCGAACCCGGCGCCAACGGCAACGCTTACGAGATTCGCTCCGTCTCGCAGTTACAGTTTATCAACTGGAATTCCGGAAAGCGCAATACAAACACCTCCATTGTGTCTCAGAACGAATGGGATTGGAATACGTTTAAGGATAAATACACGTATCAGGTTTACGGCGATACTCACAGGGTATCGGGAAGCGGCAAAGAGCTGTATTGGGATCAAACACACGATTTGAATGCTTCCTTAGAATACAGTACACTTGGTAAGGCCAATAACTTCACGCCTATCGGAAGCATGTATGATAATGCAGGCAATACAGCAACCGCTGATCCGACAATGTCATATTTTGCTTCTCATTATGACGGACAGGCATATACGATCAAAAATGTTGAAATTCACAGCAATGCGGAATGTGTTGGTATTTTTGGCATTACGGTCGGCGCAACGGTTAAAAATGTGGTCGTATACTCGGATGAAGGCAATGTAATCGAAGCTAAACAGGATGGTGAGAGCTGCTACTGCGTTGGCGGTCTTGTCGGCCTTGCGGCCGGCAGAGACAATCCTGCAAGTGTATTTACAAACTGCACGGTTTCCGGCTATACCATTCAGGATAACCATGCAAAAGACCCGGGTTGGGGCGGCGGCAGTGTCGGCGGTCTTGTCGGCATGACAAACATGGATATTACAAACTGCTCCGCTGTAACAGATATTATTATCAATATCGGCTATAATGGCCCTTATCAAAATCTGCGTGTCGGCGGTATTGCCGGTGTTTCTCGTGGCGCAGTGCGATATTGTTATGCTGGCGGTTCTATGAGAAGCACAGCTAAATCTTGGTATAAGCCCTATACTCAGGGTGCGAATATCTGGATGGGCGGCCTTGTTGGCGGTATTGTCATGCGAAACAGCGGCGGCTTAGCAACTTTGGTTGGTGATGTGAGTCGTGTGCTTAAGGTTGAAAACTGCTACAGTTATGTTGAGATGCCAAAACGTGGTAAAGCCAACGAGCAAAATATTATAAAGAGTACGCAGGCAATCGCCTCCAATGGCGAAATGCAGGAAAATTTCGCGAATGTTAAAAACGACTATATCGAGATTCATAACTGCTATGCACTTGAATCCGCCGTATTAAATACAGATGATTACCGCGAATATGGCGGTAAAACTCTCTCAAGTTGGTATAACCTGAACCTGAACATGACGAATCCGAATAGGCAGGGGCGTGAGATCAAGTTGTTCAATGATTCCACCCCATACGTATCGTATGCCGAAATGCAGAGCAGCGAATTCTTGACGAAACTGAACAAGAACTACCAGTCCGGCTCAAGCTATAAGAGCTTCTCCACCGTCACCATCACCGAGCAGGGGCAGAATATCGACGGCAAATATAGCTTCCCGGGCAATGATACGGCGCTGCAGGGGCTTAACTATCCGTTCCCGACGGTTCTGACACAGACCGATATCTTCGGCAGCACAGTCAATTTGCATTACGGCCGCTGGCCGCGCATCGGTCTCTTATGGGAAGAAAATTCCCGGAAGCTCGACCTGCTTGCGGATATCAAAACGAAAGCGGAAGACAGCACTTTGAACGACAACGAAAACGGCAAGGCGCTTTTGCAGACACATTTGCTTATCGCCAGCAGCGACGTAGATACGAGCGCAAAGCCGGAAATCAAGCTGTACGACGAAAACAGAAACGAGCTCACAAACGATAAGGCCGCAGCAATAGTCAGCCGCATTGTGTATAATCGTGAGAATAACTGCTACGATGTCACATTCATCGGGCAGAATGTCGGCACGGTCGTCGCAGAGGCGAAGCTCGGCAATTACATCGCGCGCCTTACAATCGAAGTTACGGCATCGCTTAAGCTGGAGGCTTCTTCTACGAACATTTCGGTTTATTCCGGCGACACCGATACGATTACGCTGACCGTAAAGGACGCAAACGACAAGCAGCTGCTTGCCGAGACCGAAAAGACGCTCAGATGGGAGATTGCTGTCGATAACAACGGTGTGCAGCAGGATGTCATCGAGTGCAGTAAGGACGATATCAAGCTGAACGCAGACGGCACGTTCTCCTTGCCGCTTACCGGCTTTGCCGCGGGCGAAGCCACGGTGAGCATCACGTGCACATATCCGTACGGCGCGGCAACTGCCGCGGAGCCCGCAAAAGAGGTCACGGCTACGCTGTATATCAGCGCCACCACAAAGCCGAGTGATGTGCTTGGCCTGACAAACGGCATCGTCTATAACCAGATCTCTCTGCCGCATATGCCGAAAAAGACCACAACGTCGTATATCGGCACGGCGGCCGAATACACAGAAAACGCTCCGCACATGAAGAACAGCACGCTGTTCTTCTACGCGACGAACGAGTACAGCACCCTGACCGGCTTTGACGTCGACACGATCGAGATCACCGCAGGGGAAACGACCTACACCGTGGTCACAGACGGCATCACGACCGATGAAAATCACACCTACACCGATGAAAATCACACCTACAAAGTGACGGTAAACGATCAGTGGACAACAGAAACGAACGACACGAAGTTCCAATATCGCGCCGTAAAGGTGGAATCCGCTGCGGCAGGCGAGATCACCCTAAAGATCGTCCTCAAAAACGGCGACGTGACCTACAACCTCACCACCCCGTACACTATTGTTTCCAATGAGTATAAGGTGAAGTTTGTAACGGTAAACGGCGATTCGGTGCTGGAGAAAAAGGTATCTTACGGAGAAAAGCCGACGTTAACGGAAGAAGAAAAGAACAAGTTGGCAACAGCTATTTTAGGCTATACGTTTGACTTTGATAATCTCCCCGAGATTTTCGCAGATACCGAGATCAAGGCGGTTCCGAACACCTATACCATCCAGTTTGATGCCAACGGCGGTTCGGGTACGATGCCTGATGAATCGTATGCTTATGATAAGATTCAAACAACGGACAGCCTTCCGCCGAATACGTTCACAGGAACATCCACCTTTAAGGGTTGGGCGGTAGAAGCGGAGGGTGCAGTTCAGTATACAGACATGAACTCAATCAAGAGCATCATAGATTCTATGGCAATGGAGAATAAGACCGAACTCACTCTTTACGCCGTTTGGGAAGATACTGCAGCAGGCGGCGAGACCGTTGAACCGTAAATCAACAAAAAGGCAGGTGCCGAAAATGCAGGCGATCCGCAGAAAACTGAATAGCCAAAGGGGCGCTTCCATGCTGATGGCGCTGCTGCTTATGCTGGTCGGCATCATGGTGAGCGCGGTCATCATCTCCGCCGCCACCAGCGCCGCCGTAAATAAACGCTCGGAAAAAGAACAGCAGCAGGCCTACCTCGCGGTCAGCTCTGCCGCCGAGCTCGTGCGCGACGATTTCCAAAGCCTTACGGGCCGGTATAAAGATGTTACGACCACGGTGACGAATGCGGATGGAACAACCACTACGACGAATGATACGATAAAGGCCACATGTGCGGTGGGAGATATGATCAATGACATCGGCGCACGGTTTATAGGTGTGAACACGACGTCCACTTATGCAAAGACCTACACGTTCTCCGTAGACGGTTATGAAGATGTATCGGCAGAAATCCTTGTATCAGTCGGCACCGGCAGTGACGAAAGCAGCAAGGTGTATAACCTCACTGCAACATTCACAAACGGTGTGGATTCCGAACACCCCTGCCGCATGGTGTTGACTATGGAGGGCAAATTGGCGGAGGAAAGAACCTCTGGCGATACGGGCTCCACACAGGTCGTCACCCGAACACTCGAATGGAATAAGGCAAAGCTGCAAAAGGGGGTAGCGGGTTGAAAAAGCTGCGTTCACAAAAAGCAGAAACACTGGTGGAAACGCTCATGGCCATCTTGGTCGTGGTGCTCGTTATGCTTTTTCTCTCCACCGCAGTTTCCACGGCCTCCAAGGTAAATGCCAAGGTGCGCAAAACCGATGTGGCTTTAACGTATGAGAATGCCACCAAGGGCAGAGAACCCAAAACGCTGACCATTAAGGATAACAAAAGTGCCACAAAAATCATCAATGTTCAAGTCGATGAATACACAAGCAAAAACGGCTACACGTATTACAGGGAAAGCAAAGTGCAGGGGGCGGGAACTTGAAGCTGAAAGATAAAAAAGGCTTAACGCTCGTGGAAATGCTCTGCACAGTCGCCATTTTAGTGCTTGTCAGCATGGTGATGGTGTTGGGGGTGCAGCTCGGCGTGCGCTCCTACGCAAAATCCGTTTCATATTCGGAAGCGCAGGTGCTGTGCTCCACGCTTACGACTACCATCAGCGATGAGCTGCGCTATTCCGGCACACTGAAAGTAGACGGTAGCGGCAACGTTACGGGCTTTTTCAGCCAGCAGTTCGGCAGCGGCGATTACACCGCGTTTACCACTACGCCGGAAGGGCATGTGCAGCTTGGCGGCAAGGACATTCTGCCCGCAAAGGCGTACCCCTACGGTATTAAAGTTGAGGTAGGAAGCTTAACGTATGACGATGTTACCGCCCTTTTCACAGTGCAGCTGAGCGTAAAAGACAGCGAAAATAAAAACACGCTGGCCGAAACCACCTTTGAAGTGGAAAAGCTCAATGTGACGACCGAAGACACCGCAGAGGGCCGCGCCCGCGCCGAAGACATCCGCAATATAGAAAACTGAGAAACACCGCGCCAAACGGAATGCTCCGCAGGCGCGGTGTTTTTGCAATAAAGAATTTGTATACGCTTTGTTTTAAAAAAGTATGATTTCATGCGATTTTTCTTGCACGTAAAAAGCAAATATGATAAAATAGAAATACAGTGTATTTAAATAGTGTTCTTTATTGTGCTGAATAGATAGGGTTGCTGTTTTTTATCCACTTTTTGACGAATTTGCAGAGAATATAGCGAATTCTGTCTTTGGCAAGTCATTCTATCGGTAAAAATGAAAGCGCTTTCCGATAAAGAATAAATTGTGAGACGAAACAGAAAGCGCTGCAAGGAGAAATCTATGAGTTTAAAGGAAAAAATACTCATCGCGGACGATTCGGAAATGAACCAAATGCTCCTTGAGGAAATACTCAGCGATAAATATGAATATGTCATGGCAAAAGACGGCACAGAAGCCGTCGATATCCTCGAAAAAAACGAGGATATCGACCTCGTGATGCTCGACATCAACATGCCGAAAATGGACGGTTTCGGCGTTCTGGAGATTATGAATCTGCGGCATTGGATCAGCGAGGTGCCGGTTATCATCATCTCGTCCGAAAGCGATGTGGATTTCATCCGCCGCAGCTATGACCTCGGCGCTTCGGATTACATCAGCAGACCGTTCGATCTGACGGTCGTCCGCCGTCGTGTCGAAAATACGCTTATGTTGTATGCTCGCCAAAAGCGCCTTGTGCGCCTTGTGGAGGAGCAGGTCTACGAGCGTGAAAAGACGAACAACACGATGATCAATATTTTGAGCCATGTTATCGAATACCGCAACAACGAAAGCGGCCAGCATATTCTGCATGTGCGCATGATGACGGACATTCTCCTGCGCCGCTTGATTGAGATCACGGATAAATACCCGCTGACGGAAACGGATATCTCTATGATCGCTTCGGTTTCCGCACTGCACGACATCGGTAAGATCAGCGTTCCGAAAGCGATTTTAAATAAACCCGGCAAGCTCGACCCCGAAGAGTGGGAGATTATGAAGAGTCACGCCGCCATCGGTGACTCGATGCTGTCCGCCATCGGTATGCAGCAATCCGAAACGCTGATGAATCTGGCGCATGAGATCTGCCGCTGGCACCACGAGCGTTGGGACGGCCGCGGCTACCCGGATGGTCTCAAGGGCGATGAGATTCCGATTTCCGCGCAGGTCGTCGCCATGGCAGACGTGTACGACGCGCTTACAAGCGAACGCTGCTACAAAAAGTCGTTCGACCACGCGACCGCTATTAAAATGATTACAAACGGCGAATGCGGCGCCTTCAATCCGCTTTTGATACAGTGCCTGCTGGACGTGCAGGATCAGCTTTTCGAGAACATGCACACAGACCCCAGCCGATTCGATTACCGTCAGGAAGCAAAGCGCCTTTCCGACGAAATGCTCGAGCAAAAAGAGCTTATGCCCGATAACCGTGCGCACGGCCTGCTCATCTTCGAGCAGAAAAAGACGGAATTCTTCGCAGAGCAGTGCGGCGGTATCCAGTTTGAATTTGACCGCTGGACAAATACCGTACATCTCAAAGATTGGAATGCGCCGGTCGATCAACGAGAAAAATCCATGTATCTGACGGAATGGAACGACGTTTCGCTGCTCTCTGAAAAGGATTGGCTCGCTATGCGTGAAAAGCTGAAAGCAACAACGCCGGAAAGACCGGAAGTGAAAATGATTGTGCAGATCCCCGTTAACGGGGAATATCGCTGGCAGCGCCTTACGGCAAAATCGCTTTGGACAACTAAATACAAAAATTATGCCGGCGTGCTTGGACGCTTTGAAGATATTCAGGATGAAATGGTACGGCGCGGAGAAGATGCGCTCGAAAAGTGCTCGGAAGACAACATAGCGCATCTCTTGAATGACTTGAGCCGTGTGTTCGAAGTGGTGCGCCTTGTTAATCCGAAAACGAACGAGATCCTTGAGCTGGATAAAGGCGGCAAAGTCATGACTACGCCGATGCACTGCTATGAAATTTGGGGCAGAAGCGAGCCATGCGAAAATTGTGTTTCTTCCCGCTCTCTGGAAGGAAAAGAGTGGGTCACCAAGCTTGAAATGCGTGACAGGCAAATGTACTTCGTGCTTTCTAAACATATCAATGTCAACGGACATACCTGCACATTGGAGATCGCTTCGCATGAAGATGAAGCGGAAGTTGCAAGATGTGGCAGCGACAACGATGCACCGGCGCGTTCTTCGTTTATGAACTTCTACCGCGATACCCTGACCGGAACATACACGAGACTGTATCTCGAAAACTTCCAATTCAATCTGGAAAGCGCAGATGCCGTGGCCATCGTGGACGTTGACCTCTTTAAGCAGATTAACGATACATACGGGCATCCCGTAGGTGACGAGGCGCTGAAAACCATTGCGAATACAATCCGTTCCGGCATCCGCGGCAGCGATACGCTCATCCGCTACGGCGGGGACGAGTTCCTCCTCATCTTCTCCAAGATCGGCGAAGAGGTTTTCTATGAGCGTTTAAAGCAGCTCAGACGCGCCGTGCAGGAGACAAAATTGCCGGATTACCCCGAGGTGAAGCTTGATGTCAGCCTTGGCGGTGTATACCGCGTACACCCGCTCTCCGAAGCCATTCGGCAGGCAGACCTGTGCATGTACGAAAATAAAGCGAAACACGCGAATGTAAATCATGCGGCATGCAGATAGGAATTGCAGAAAGGTGACAGATTATGAAGCTTGAAGAATTATATCAGAAAATCGGCGGCGACCTCAAAAACGTGATGAAACGCATCCCGAATGAGGCAATGATCGGCAAGTTCGTGCGCAAATACGCAAACGACCCGACCTATAACCGGCTTACAGCAGCTGTGGAAGCCAAAAACTGGAAAGATGCTTTCCTTGCGGCGCACACCTTAAAGGGTGTGGCACAGAACCTCGGCTTCGACCGCCTGCAAAAATCGGCATCCGCTTTAACGGAGGCCGTGCGCGGCGCCGTTCCGCTGACGGACGAATCGCTTTTTGAAGAGGTCTGCAAAGATCAGAAGGAGATCGTGGAGGCCATCGAAAAGCTCGATTGAGCGGAATTTGAGCGCGATCAAAAGAATTGAGAAAAGAGACCGTATGCATTTTAAGAGAAGAAAAAACCGTTCAAAAGCCTGCAAGCCGGAGTACTTTTGCGCTCCCGCTTTGGTTTCTGCACCCAAAACACTCTTCTTTTCTATGAATTGCAAGCGGCATTATATGACTTAGTGAATATGCCGGTTCTATGGACCGGCTTTATTTGCGTTTGGTTCCCTGTGCAATGCGGCGGAACGGATTTGGGGGAGAATAGGTCGCGCGCTGCGGCGTTTCCGCACTTGTCAAAATGGCGCGTGCCGGTGCCGTTCTGCGCGAGCGCAACTACGTGGTGCCGGAAGACGTGCAGAGCGTGTTTTTCGATGTCTGCGCACACCGTCTCATTCTGCGCCCGCAGGCACAGATGGACGGCATAACGGCGCGCGATATTCTGGCTGAGATTTTGCAGCAGATCAAGCCCGGTACGGAAAGGTAAGCGGATATGTGGAAAAACAGACTGGCCTATGGGCTTGTCCTATTGACGGCAGCAGTGCTGCTGTTCTTATACAGTAAGTCGTTTTTGCTGACGGTGCTGATCGTTTTATTGCTGCTCATGGTTATTAACGGTATGCTCGTTTTACATGATGCGCACAGCATTCGCGTTTCTATGCGTGTCCGCCCCGGTGGGCAGCAAGGCAAGGACGTTAACCTGAACATCATCGTAAATTCCGATAAAAAGCTGCTTGCCGCGGGTCAATACACCGCGTCCTTAAAACCGCTTGAGGGTCGCATCGGCACTACCGTTATCAGTGCGGTGTCCGGCGGCAAATTGCAGCATATTGCGGTGGGCGGCGGCTGCGAAGTGGTAGAACTGCCTGCCGAGCGAATCGAAGATGAAGTTTACCGCATTTTGTGCTGAGAGAGGGGACGCGCATGAAACATCCGCAGACCGTTACGGTCTACCCGGAAAAAAACGAAAACAAAGCAGCGTATCTGCTGTGGCGCTCCCTGCGCGCGGCCCTGCTTACGGCGGGCGCGTTCATAGCGCTCATGGTCATCTGGAATGTTGATTTAAAGGGCCTTTTCGTCTTGCCGCTCGGCGGTGCCGTCACGGTGCTTCTGGGCTGCATCGCAGGGGATTATGTCGGTGCGAAAAAGCCCCTGCCGTCGGCTTTCGTCATTTTGCGGAAATTTCGACGAATTGATTGTGAAAATAGATGGTTTTGCAAAAAAAGTAGACAAATTTTTGATGATGTAGTATACTGGTGTTAAACGGGAGAGCAAGTCGATCTTTTGCACAAAAACAAATAAACGGCTGAATTTTCATGTTGTTACATGATGAGTTCAGACAACAAAAAGGAGATTTTGAAATGAAGAAAGAGCAAAACCGGCATTCCCTTCACCTCATCCGTCAAAACGTTCCGCAGTTTATTTTGCTTGTCATTTTTTCCGTGCTGCTGGGCGTTTCCGTCATCGCGGTGTCTATTTTGATGAAAATGTTCCTCGACATCGCCACAAACGCAAGCGCCATGCCGCTCACCACATGTCTCATCATCGCGGTCGGCGTTTTGCTCGTGCTCGGCATCTCGCAGGTCGTCACGTCTGTTTTGCAGGGCAAGCTTTCCTGCCGCATGGAGCTTTCTCTGCGCAGCGCCATGGTGGAGCACCTATACCGCACAGACCTTAGGACGTTCGACAGCGGCGCGGCGGATAACTACTTCACGCGCATGACAAAAGACGCGGAGACCCTCTCGAATTTCTACTCCAAAACGCTCATCCCGAGCATCTTTTTCGAGAGCTTCACGTTCGTCGTCAGCTTTATTTTGATGTTCCTCCTTGAGTGGAAACTCGCGGTCGTCATGATCGTCGTCGTGCCGATTTTGATTTTCACCATGATCCGCATCTCCCCAAAGCTTGAGATGAACAGCATTCAGATCATGCAGAACGAAGACAAAAACCGCAATATCTTACAGGAGTTTTTGAGCCAGTACATGCTGTTTAAGTCCTACGGCGTGCTCGGCTGGGTGCAGAAGCGCGTGGGGGATACATACGCGCAAAAGCAGAAGTACGTCGGCAAACTCAGCGTTTTGCAGGGCGCTATCGGTTTCCTCAATAACTTCCTCGGCGTCGGCATGTTCATCATCGCGCTCGGCATGGGCTCATTTCTCGTCGTGCGCGGCGAAACCACCGTCGGCACGCTCATCGCCGTTGTGAACCTCGTCAGCTTCTTCTACGGCCCGTTCCTGCACATTTCGGGCTGGATGGCCGAGGTCAACGAAGTGAAGGTCTCCACAAACCGCATCGGGGAAATCCTCTTCATGCCGACCGAAAATAGCACACAAACCGCAAAGCCCGCTGTCCAAAATGTAGGCAGCGCAGCACTCACCGCAAAAGACCTCTCCTTTGCGTATGACGAAGAAAAAGTTATCCTGTCCCACGCCGAAACGCAGGTGCACACGGGCGAGATCGTCGCGCTTACCGGCGAAAACGGCAGCGGCAAAAGCACGCTCACAAAGCTGCTCATCGGCTTTTATACGCCCACGGGCGGCGAGGTCGAGCTCAAAATCGGCAATAAAACCGTGCGCGGCGCGGAAATTCGCAATTATTTAAGCTACGATTCCGGCTTCGTCTCCGTTTTTGCGGGCACGCTCAAAGAGAATATCTGCATGGATCAGCCGTTTGACGAGAAAAAGTTTCGCAAGGCTGTCGAACTCGCCAACCTCACGGAGTTTGTAAACGAAAAAACAGCGGACTACGAGATCGAGCCGGAGGGCAAAAATCTCTCCAGCGGTCAGCGCCGCAAGGTCGCGCTGGCGCGCATTTTCTATGATGACCGCCCGGTCTTCGTGCTCGATGAGCCCACCGCAAACCTCGATAAAGCCTCCGCAGAGGGCATGTTTGAGGCTCTGAAGCAGGTCTGCAAAGACAAGATCTGCATCATCGTCACGCACGACGCGTTCATCTCCGAGAAGTGCGATCGCGTGCTGCATTTGAATAACAAAAAGGTCACAGGATGACCGCAATACGATTTGCATAATAAGGCAATATGAACTCTGCCACTCGCAACGAGCGGTGGGTGTGGCTTAGCTCCGGGCAATTCCGCCCTTGCGGCAAGGCTCGTCGTAGAGAACGCCTGCGCCGAGTGGCTTATAAATCTTGAGCATTGCTGATGGGCCATTTTTAACAAAATTTATCTTTTTTACAAAAAATCAAGATTTTTTCAAAAACCTAATTGACAACCGAAAAAATGTGTGCTACAATGCACTAAACCGTTGAGGAAGAGTGAGTACGCTTTAGGCAACTTTTCTCACAGAGAGTCGTGGATGGTGGAATCACGGCGGAAAGATAAAGCGGAATGGACTTCTGAGGGCGAACAGAAAAGGATTTCCCGAGTATGTGAGACGGAGTGTGGCTCTCCGTAAACAAAGGTCTGCGTATGATGGTACGCGTAAGAGGGTGTGTGTTTCACATACCAAGCCGGGTGGCACCGCAGGAATTTTGATCCTGTCCCAGCAAGTGATTGCAGGGACAGGATTTTTTGTTTTTCAGGGAGGTTATTTCATGTTTGTTTACACAAAACGATGGCGCAGCCGCGCTGCATCCGAAATTTTGAACCCGCATTTGAACGCATTAAAACAAACCTGAAAGGATCGATAAATTTATGAAACTCAGAAACGTATTTGCCATGATCACCGCTGCCGCCATGACCCTCAGCCTCGCCGCTTGCAGCGGTCAGAGCACAGCTTCTTCCACATCCTCCGCGTCAAGCGACTCTTCTTCGTCCGCCACTTCCGAAAGCAGTGTGTCGAGTGAAAAGAGCACCGCAAGCGAAGAATCTTCCGGCGTATCGTACACCATCGGCATCTGCAATTACGTCGATGACGCTTCCTTAAACCAGATCGTTGAGAACATCAATGCGCGTCTCGCCGAGATTGAAAGCGAGCAGGGCATCACAATCAACGTGAAGTACGACAACTGTAACGCCGACGCGAACGTCATGAATCAGATCATCGCAAACTTTGCAGCCGATAACGTAGACCTCATGGTCGGTGTCGCGACCCCGGTCGCCATGGCGATGCAGTCCGCAACCGAAGACAGCAAAACGCCGGTCGTGTTCGCCGCCGTGTCCGACCCGGTCGGCGCGGGCCTTGTCGCTTCCCTTGAAGAGCCGGGCAGCAACGTGACGGGCTCCTCCGATAACCTCGATACCAACTCCGTTATGAACCTTATCTTCGCCCAGAACCCCGATGCCAAGAAGATCGGCCTTTTGTACGACGTAGGACAGGATTCCTCTACCGCCGCCATCGAGCACGCAAAGGCATACCTCGACGACAAAGGCGTTGAATATGTAGAGCGCACCGCAACGACCGCCGAAGAAGTCGCGCTCGCCGCACAGGCACTCGTTTCCGACGGTGTAGACGCCGTGTTCACTCCGACCGATAACACCATCATGAAGGCAGAGCTCGCTATCTACGAGACCTTTGCTGACGCAGGCATCCCGCACTACACCGGCGCCGATTCCTTCGCCCTCAACGGCGCGTTCCTCGGCTACGGCGTCGATTACGCAAACCTCGGCCGTGAGACCGCAGATATGATCGCTTCCATCCTCACCGAAGGCAAAGACCCGGCGGCCACACCGGTCATCACGTTCGACAACGGCACCGCAACGGTCAACACCGAAATCTGCGAAAAGCTCGGCCTCGACTTCGATACCGTCTCCGAAGCTTTTGCCCCGTACTGCACGAGAGTGGAGGAGATCACGACCGCAGAAAGCTTCAGCGATCTCGAGTCTTAATTTAAATCTACCAAAAAGCTTATCCTACCCCATAAGCTTTCAAACACTTCATACTACCATACTTCATCAATACCTTACTTACCTATAAGAATGCAATCGCCGCTGCCATGCACCCGGTTTTCGGGCGCGTGGCTTCGGCATATCACCACAAATCTGCAAAACGAGGAGTTTTTGTATGTCTTTCGATTCAATCCTGACCCTTGGGCAGACAGCGCTGGAGCTCGGTCTCATCAGCTCGCTGACTGTTTTGGCACTGTTTTTGAGCTATTCCATGCTGAACGTATGCGACCTATCCACAGACGGTTGCTTCACGCTCGGCGCGGTCGTCGGCGCGTCCGTCGCGCTTTCCGGGCATCCGTTTCTGGCAATCCCCGCCGCTATGGCGATCGGCATGGTCTCCGGCTTCGTCACGGCGCTTTTGCAGACGAAAATGGGCATTGATAGTCTGCTTGCCGGCATCATCGTCAATACCGCGCTTTATTCCGTCAACATCGGCATCATGAACGGCGCGTCGCTTCTGAACCTCAATAATTCCGATACGGTCTTCACCAAAATGCGTTCGGTGCTCGAAAACACACCGCTTGCGGGGCAATATAAGCTTATCGTCATCATCATCACGGTTGTACTCGTGGCGGTCGTTTTGGGGCTTTTCCTCCGCACACGCCTTGGCCTCGCCATTCGTGCGACGGGCAATAACCCGGACATGGTTCGCTCCTCGTCCATCAACCCGGTTAAAACGACCATCATCGGCCTGTGCATTTCCAATACGTTTACGGCGCTTTCAGGCTGCTTGCTCGCGCAGTCGCAGAAGTCTGTCAGCATCGATATCGGCACCGGCATGGTTACGGTTGCGCTGGCATCGCTCCTCATCGGCGGCGCGTTCTTCGGCAAGGGCAAAATTCCGCTGCGTATCTTCGGCATGGTCGTCGGTGCGTTCGTGTTCCGCCTTGTGTATACCATCGCGCTGCGATTCAACCTGCCCGCGTTCATGCTCAAGTTCGTCTCGTCCGTTATTGTCATTCTGGCAATCTCCGGGCCGTACCTCAAAAAACAGCTTCCGTATCTGAAGCGCCGTTTCGGAAAGGAGCGCACCCATGCTTAAACTCACGCATATCTCGAAGACCTTCAACCCCGGCACGGTCAACGCCAAAAAGGCGATCGAAGACCTCAGCTTCCACGCCGCAAAGGGTGATTTCATCACCGTCATCGGCGCAAACGGCGCGGGCAAATCCACGCTCTTCAACGCTATTTCCGGCAGCTTTTTCACGGACAGCGGCAAGATCGAGCTTGACGGCAAGGACATCACCTTCATGCCGGAGTATAAGCGTGCCCGCAGCATCGGCCGCCTGTTTCAGGACCCCATGCGCGGCAGCGCACCGGGCATGACCATCGAAGAAAACCTCGCGCTCGCAGCGGGGCACGGCGGTTGGCTCAGCTCCATCTCCCGCAAGGACAGACAGGCGTTTCGCGAACGCCTCTCCCTGCTCGGTATGGGGCTCGAAGACCGCATGACCCAGCCCGTGGGTTTGCTTTCCGGCGGCCAACGTCAGGCGCTCACGCTTATGATGGCCACATATAACCCGCCGAAGCTCCTTCTGCTCGACGAGCATACCGCCGCGCTTGACCCCGCCACCGCCGAAAAGGTGCTCGAGATCACGAAAAACACTGTGGAGAAAAACCACCTCACGTGCATGATGATTACGCACAATATGCAGTCCGCACTGGAGCTCGGCAACCGCACCATCATGATGAACGCCGGTAAGATCATTCTGGACGTCACCGGCGAAGAGCGTGCCCACATGACTGTTGCCGACCTTCTCGACCGCTTCAAGCAAGCCGCCGGCAAAGCCCTCGATAATGACCGTATGCTTTTGAGCGAAGCAGAGCAAAACGCAGCATTTCCCATATTGTAATTTCAATTTTACCGTGTTATACTATGTGAAGAATATTCATGTAGTATAACACGGCTTTTTTGATATGGGTGAGGATAATGGCTAAAAACTCCGATTTAAATCGCGCGGCAAAAGCGAAAAAAGATGAATTCTACACGCAGTTGTCAGTGATGCTATTATAAAAGTAGACACGGAAGGGTAGAAAAAAGCC
>UMHZ01058164.1_pt1 | contig 22434 bp, 18 predicted proteins | sample 1965671 | NCBI WGS metagenome assembly UMHZ01 (sample SAMEA4836111, study PRJEB28245) | human gut metagenome | biome: gut microbiome; material: fecal sample | place: Denmark | collected 2008 | reverse complement strand
ACTTCATTGTATCGGAGATTTTGAGAGAATTTCAGATCATGCGGTAAACCTTATGAATACGGCAAATGAGGTATATACAAAAGACGAACATTTTTCTGATAAGGCGAAAGCTGAACTTAAGATATATGAAAAAGCCATTAGGGATATAGTATCAATGACATTTGATGTTTTTGAGAAACAGGATGTTACGATGGCTACAAAAGTAGAGCCTTTAGAGGAAGTTATCGACACATTGAACGATGAAGTTAAGAAGAAGCATGTAAAACGACTTCGTAAAGGAAAATGTACTATCGAACTTGGCTTTGTTCTCTCTGACATTACAACGAATTTTGAGAGAATTGCAGATCATTGTTCAAATATAGCAGTCTGTATCATCCAGACAAATGAAGATGGTTTCGATACACATGAATATCTTGACAACTTAAAAGAAACAGATGATCCTAAGTTCAAAAATATGTATAAAGAATATCGCAATAAATATAAGTTGCCTTGATGTCAGGGTAAAGAGAGGACAGGAATGTGGCAGTAGTAACATTAAAAAAGGGTGAAGGACGCACGATAAAAAGCGGTGGAATGTGGATATTTGATAATGAGATAGCATCTATAATGGGTTCGTTTGAGGACGGAGACATAGTTATCGTACACGATTTCGACGGTTACCCTATGGGAAAGGGATTTATAAACAGAAATTCCAAAATAAGAGTGAGACTTATGACAAGGAACACGGAGCAGGAGATAGACGATGCATTTTTGAGAGAGAGACTTGAAAATGCATGGGAGTACCGCAAGAAAACCGTTGATACATCGAGCTGCCGCGTTGTATTTGGTGAGGCAGATTTTTTGCCGGGGCTTGTTATTGATAAGTTTTCAGATGTGCTTGTAGTGCAGTCACTTGCACTTGGAATTGACCGGTTTAAAGAAAGGATAGTCGATATATTAAAGGCTATTCTGGAAAAAGACGGAATAAACATAAGAGGTGTGTATGAGAGAAGTGATGCGAAAGTCAGGAAAAATGAAGGACTTCCACGCATAAAAGGTTTTATAGGTGATGAATTTGATACAAATGTGCAGATAGTTGAAAATGGTGTCAAATATTATGTCGATGTAAAGGAAGGTCAGAAAACAGGATTTTTCCTCGACCAGAAATATAACAGACAGTCTATAAGAAAATTATGCAGGGACGCAAAAGTTCTTGATTGTTTTACGCACACGGGTTCATTTGCACTCAATGCCGGACAGGCTGGAGCTAAAAGCGTACTCGGTCTTGACGCATCAGAGCTTGGGGTGGAGCAGGCGAGAAAAAATGCAGAACTTAATGGTCTTTCAGATACGGTTAAATTTGAGTGTGCCGATGTATTTGATAAACTTCCTGAACTTGAAAAAGCGGGAGAGAAGTTTGATGTAGTAATACTTGACCCTCCGGCATTTACAAAATCAAGAAATTCCATTAAAAATGCGGTAAAAGGATACCGGGAGATAAATCTGAGAGGAATGAAACTTGTAAAAGACGGTGGTTTTCTGGCAACTTGTTCATGTTCACATTTTATGGACTATGACCTGTTTACAAAGACCATAGCACAGGCAGCTTCAAATGTGCATAAGAGACTTCGTCAGGTTGAGTTTAGGACACAGGCTCCAGATCATCCAATACTCTGGGCAGCAAATGAGTCGTATTATCTGAAGTTTTATATTTTTCAGGTATGTGATGAAAAATAAAAAAGAGCAAAACCAGCGTTTTGCTCACTAGGAATTGCATCGCAATTCTCGGTGGCACTACATTACGGGCATTTTTCTATACAATAAAAAAGAACGAACTGTATTTTTAATATAGTTCGTTCTTTTTGTTTAAAGGAAAAATTATTTTAGCCAGGCGGATATTTGTAATCTGCTTAGCTGCCTGCTCATAATATCAGTTGCTATCGCAACATATCAGAAGAAGTTTATATTCTTCTTTGATAGTGTTAGGAATTAAATTCTGTCAGCAATCTCATAGATGAGTCGTTCTGTCTCATCCCATCCGAGACAAGGGTCGGTAATGGATTTTCCATAAACTCCTTCACCAATCTTCTGATTTCCGGGTTCAATGTAACTTTCAATCATAACACCCTTTACAAGCTTTTCAATATCCTTAGAAACACTGCGGCTGTGGAGTACCTCTGATACGATACGAGGCTGCTCATAGTAGCATTTGTTTGAATTTGCATGGTTAGCATCAATTATGCAGGCAGGGTTTTTAAGGTCTAATTTATGGTACATCTCGTTTAATAAAACAAGATCCTCATAGTGGTAGTTAGGAAGCGACTGGTCATGCTTGTTTACTGCACCTCTTAAAATAGTATGTGCGAGAGGATTTCCGTCAGATTTAACTTCCCATCCACGGTACATAAATGTATGACTTCCCTGTGCGGCTATGCAGGAGTTAAGCATGATACTTAAAGTTCCGCTTGTAGGATTTTTCATACCACAAGGAATATCGATTCCACTTATTGTAAGTCTGTGCTGCTGATCCTCAACAGAACGTGCACCGACTGCAACATATGATAATATATCAGAAAGATATGGCCAGTTTTCAGGATAGAGCATCTCGTCTGCTGAAAAAAGATGAGTCTCAGCGATAGAGCGAAGGTGCATTTTTCTCATGGCGATAAGTCCCTCGTGAAGGTCAGGTGCTTTTTCAGGGTCAGGCTGATGAACTATTCCCTTATAGCCCTCACCGGTAGTTCTTGGTTTATTTGTATATATGCGAGGTATGATTATAATCTTATCATTAACTTTTTCCTGAACTTTGGCAAGTCTTGATGTGTAATCACATACAGCATCTTCATTGTCGGCAGAACAAGGACCAACGATAACCAGAAACTTATCAGACTCTCCTGTAAAGACTTTGGCAATCTCCTTATCTTTTTCTGCTTTTAATTTCTTGTGAGCTTCAGGGAGAGGATATCTTTCAAAAAGCTCCTCTGGTGAAATAACTTCTTTAACATAGGTAACGCCCATTGTTTTCCTCCATTCTGCCATTATAATGGCGTAGTTTTTTCTCATAGTGTTATGAGTTTGTTAGTAGAAACATAAATTTTCTCTTTGTATAAGTATATTTTTTGATTGTAAAAGAATATTTACAAACTTATAATTAATAATTATAAATGTTATTTACAAAAACAATATACAACAAGTCTTTATTTTAGGCAATAAATTGTTATTAGTCAAGTGCTATGGAAAATAGCAGCAATAATTGGGTAACTGTTACATAATTGGCGTGTGTAAAATGATATAATAAAATTTTTAGAAAAATTATTTGACAGGGTTTGGGGGCAAACATCGTTTACATACCATTGTTTTAATGTTAAAATGTAGCTATTAAAAAACTGTGGGGACGGTGTATAAATTTGAATATTTGCGAATATCCGTATTGAAAAATATTAAGGAGGGTGCATATGGCAAAAAAAGTTGTAGCAATAGGAAAACAGAGTTTTGAATCAGTTATAGAAAATGATAATTTTTATGTAGATAAAACATTTTTTATAAAATGTAATAAGGAAGTGTTGATATGTGTACAGTATTTGAAGAAACAAGAACTGAGGGAAGGGCAGAGGAAATCATTGAAACAGGTCATGAATTTGGGCTTTCAGAAGAGGAAATTCTGATAAGACTTCAAAAGAAGCTGGATGTATCATTACAAAAAGCACAGGAATATTTTAAGATGTTTAGTAAATAGAAATTTGGAAAATGAAGTTTTAAAAGAACTTGATAAATGAAAAGTTTTTAAATATTTGTGCTTTGCTGCAAATTGCTAAGAAATGAGGAAAGAAATGAGATTACATCAAATAATAACATCACTGCTTGAGCAGGATATGTATAAATTTTCAATGGGACAGGCGATTTATCACCAGTTTTCAGACTATAAGACAACCTGGACTTTTAAGTGCAGAAATAAAGATGTGTTTTTTAGTACGGAGATGATTGAGGAAATCAGAGAGCAGATTAAAGGTTTCTGTAATCTTAGATTTACGGAGGAGGAACTTACTTACCTTGACAATATCAAATGGATAAAGGGCTCGTATGTTGATTTTTTAAGATTATGGCAGCCCAGATATGAGGATTTTGAGATTACTACGGACGGGGAGTGTGGTCTTTCAATAGAAACGGCTGGAACATGGCTCAACACTTCCATGTATGAAATCCCTACACTTGCAATAGTAAATGAAGTATATTTTAGAATGGCATATGATTATGAAAGTCTTTTTGACAGCTTCAGAAAAAGGCTTGCAGAAAAGAAACAGAAGATAGAAAGTGGAGAATATCGACTTGGAAATTATTCGGAATTTGGGCTTCGCAGAAGATTATCTGCACAGGCACAGGAATATGCCATTGAGGAATTAAGCAGCGTCAAGTCGGAAAATTCAGCATTTGTGGGAACATCAAATGTATATCTTGCAAAAAAGCACAAACTTACTCCGGTCGGAACTATGGCTCATGAGTGGATAATGTGTTCCGGACAGGGCAATAAAAAACATAATCCCGCATATTCAAACTGGTATGCACTTGATGCGTGGGTAAAAGAGTACGGGGTGCTCAATGGAACTGCACTTACTGATACTATCACGACCGATTGCTTTTTAAGAGATTTCCAGTTGACATATGCGACACTTTTCAGCGGTGTGCGTCATGACAGCGGTGACCCTATAGTGTGGGGTGATAAGATGATAGCCCATTATAAGAAACTTGGCATTAATCCGAAAATGAAAACTCTGCTTTTTAGTGATAGTCTTGATTTTGAGCGTGCCGACAGGATAAAAAGATATTTTGACGGAAAGATAAATGTAGCATTTGGTATTGGAACATTTATCTCAAATGACACAGACGAGGAAGCACTTAATATTGTTATGAAAGTGACAAAGTGCAATGCGACCGATGTTGCAAAGATTTCTGATACACACGGAAAGGAAATGTGCCAAAATCCTGAATATGTTGATTATTTGCAAAGGTGCATTGACTGGAGGATGAAAAACGAGTAAATGCCGGGTAAAAACCGGCTGGAATGTAAGCAGGCAGAGTTTTTTTGATAGAGAAAGTAAAGATAAGATGTTTAGAAAATGCTTGACAGGACAATGACCTGATAATCAGACTTTGTGTATGATAAAATATAATAATTGAAAGACAAGTGATAAAAAATATCAATAATAACGCTTGACAAGATACCCCTACAGGGTATATATTGTGAAAAACATGATATATACCCTGTAGGGGTATTTGTGGTTTGAAAATTAAAAATTTTCATGCTTAAGATTTGGGCTTTGTATAAATTTGATATACACAAAAAGCAATGCAGGAATTAGGATTAATATGAGAAAGCATATGCAGAAATGGAGATTAGTATATATGGAACAAAATAAGATAAATGGTAATAATAATACTGAGGTAAAATGCTGCTGTTGTGGTGGTGATGCAAAAAAGACAGAGCGTGCAGAGAAAGACAAAAAGAAGCTTGTAAATCGTCTGAGCCGTATCGAGGGACAGATACGAGGAATAAAAAAGATGATAGAAAACGATGCTTATTGCAATGATGTTCTTATCCAGTCGGCGGCGGTTGGTGCGGCGATAAATGCTTTCAACAGAGAACTTTTGTCAAATCATATCCATTCCTGTGTTGTCAGAGACATAAGGGAGGGAAAAGATGAGGTTGTGGATGAGTTGATGGTGACATTGCAAAAGCTTATAAAGTAAGAAAGAGAGGACAAAATGGAACAGTTTAAAGTTACGGGTATGCATTGTGCGGCGTGCAGTGCAAGAGTTGAAAAAGCAGTTTTGAAAGTACCCGGTGTTACTTCATGTGCGGTCAGTCTGCTGACTAATTCGATGGGAGTCGAGGGTGATGCTGATGCACAGACTATTATTTCAGCTGTTAAGCAGGCGGGTTATGGTGCGTCTGTTAATGGTGACGAGTCGCAAGGTGCAACAGGTGCAGATACCGGACTTGAGGATACGGACACACCTGTATTGAAAAAGAGACTTATAGCATCAATATTTTTTTTGGCAGCACTTATGTATTTTTCAATGGGGCATATGATGTGGGGCTGGCCGCTTCCTAAATGGTTTGAGGGAAATCATGTCGCAATGGGGCTTTTGCAGATGATTCTTGCGGCGATAATTATGATAATAAATCAGCATTTTTTTATAAACGGATTTAAAGGACTTATAAACCGTTCGCCTAATATGGATACGCTTGTGGCACTCGGTTCTATGGCATCATTCGTTTGGAGTGTGTATGTGCTGTTTGCAATGACAGGTGCACAGGCTGCAGGTGATGAGAAAGCCGTTATGAATTATATGATGGATTTTTATTTTGAATCTGCGGCTATGATACTTACGCTTATCACGGTTGGTAAGATGCTTGAAGCCCGCTCTAAAGGAAAGACTACGGATGCACTTAAAGGTCTTATGAACCTTGCACCTAAGACGGCAGTTGTACTGATTGACGGTGAGGAAAAGACAGTTGCGGTAAGGCGTGTGAAAAAAGGTGATATTTTTGTTGTAAGACCTGGAGAAAATATTCCGGTTGACGGCTGTATAATCGAGGGAAACAGTGCCGTAAATGAGTCGGCACTTACAGGAGAAAGCATACCTGTCGATAAGGAAGTAGGAGACATGGTATCGGCTGCGACGATTAACCAGTCAGGATATATCAAGTGCGAAGCCACAAGAGTAGGCGAGGATACTACATTATCACAAATTATAAAAATGGTGAGTGATGCAGCTGCGACAAAAGCACCTATCGCAAAGATAGCTGATAAAGTGTCGGGAGTGTTTGTGCCGGTTGTTATTGTGCTTGCGATAATAACAACGATAGTATGGCTGATTGCAGGAAAAGAAGCCGGTTATGCACTTGCAAGAGGAATTTCTGTACTCGTAATAAGCTGTCCTTGTGCATTAGGTCTTGCGACACCTGTTGCCATAATGGTAGGTAACGGTGTTGGTGCCAAAAACGGTATTTTGTTTAAAACGGCGGTTTCGCTCGAGGAGACAGGTCGTGTAAACATAGTTGCACTTGATAAAACAGGTACGATAACTATGGGCGAGCCCAAGGTGACAGATATGATACCAACGACAGGATATGATGATAAGTCGCTGTTAAAACTTGCCTATTCGCTTGAGGCAAAAAGTGAACATCCGCTTGCAAAAGCTGTTGTAAATGAAGCGGAGAGCAGAAATATAAAGGCAGATGAAGTTGACGGATTTAAGATACTTCCGGGAAACGGTCTTACGGCACAGTATAACGGCGGTACGATAACCGGAGGAAGTTTTAAATTTATAAGCAAACAGATAAATGTATCAGACGAGATAAGACAGAAAGCAGAAGAACTTGCAAAAGAGGGAAAGACACCGCTTCTTTTTGCACAGGACAATAAATTGTGTGGTCTGATTGCGGTAGCTGACACGATAAAGGAGGACAGCCCGACGGCAGTTAAAGATTTAAAAGATATGGGAATAAGGGTTGTCATGCTCACGGGAGATAACGAGAGAACGGCGAAAGCCATCGGAGCACAGGCGGGAGTTGATGAGGTTATAGCAGGAGTTCTTCCTGATGGAAAAGAAAGTGTTATAAGAGAACTGATGGGACAGGGCAAAGTTGCTATGGTAGGTGATGGAATAAACGATGCTCCTGCACTTACAAGGGCAAATATAGGAATAGCCATTGGGGCAGGTGCGGACATAGCGATGGATGCGGCAGATGTTGTTCTTATGAAGAGCAGATTAAGTGATGTGCCGGCAGCTATAAGACTCAGCAGATTTACGCTCAGAAATATACATGAAAATCTGTTTTGGGCATTTATTTATAATATTATCGGAATACCGCTTGCGGCGGGTGTATGGATACCGATATTCGGCTGGACGTTAAATCCGATGTTTGGTGCTTTGGCAATGAGTTTATCAAGCTTTTGTGTTGTAACAAACGCATTGCGGTTAAACTTTGTTAATATAAAAAAATGTAAATAGTATATGTTTTTTTGATTATGAAAGTATCTGACATAATATGAAAAAGTCTGATATAATGCAAAAAAACAGGAACAGGAGGAAAAAGTTATGGTCAAGACAATAGTAGGAATTGATGGAATGATGTGTGGAATGTGTGAGAGTCATGTAAATGATGTAATAAGAAAGTCATTTGATGTAAAGAAAGTTTCTTCATCACACAGTAAGAAAAGAACAGAGATAATCTCAGAGGAAGCATTAGATGAAGATAAAATCCGTGCAGTTATAGATGAGACCGGATATACCGTAATGTCGGTAGAGACAGAGCCTTACAAGAAAAAATTTGGATTATTTTAAGTAGAAATATACTACCTTGACTAATGGACGCTTTGAAGAAGGAGTATTATTCTGCACTTAGGGACGCTTTCACTCGGAGAATAGCGTAGAGGTACATAGGTGAGCCAAAATACGCTCGCTTATTTACCGGCGATGTTCTAACGCCCTTCGGTCAGAATTATAAACCTTCTTCAAAGCTGTTTTTTATTTAGAGATAAAAATATTATCCTGCATTTTGTATGGTAAGTACAGTTTTTATTGGTGAACTTTTTTGTGTTTTTGTGGAGATTTTGTTTATTTATTTGACAGTGTTGTATATTTAAGTGTATATTTTTATATGTATGAAAATGAAAAGTATAATAGGTACTTGTGAAAGCATAGTAATACATACTTAATATAGTATATAATTTGTTTTGCAATTACCTAAGAAGGAAAGAGAGGGAGTTTTATGTTAAGGATTGAGAATCTGACTAAGATTTATGGAGATAAGAAAGCTGTTGATGACCTTTCTCTACACATAAATGCGGGAGAGATTTATGGTTTTATAGGTCATAATGGAGCAGGTAAGACGACGACACTTAAGTCTGTTGTCGGGATTTTGAAGTTTGATGAGGGTAAGATTTTTGTTGACGGGGAGTCTGTTTTAAAAAATCCTATTGAATGTAAGAAAAAAATTGCTTATATACCTGATAATCCGGATATTTATGAGTTTATGACAGGAATAAAATATCTGAATTTTATCGCTGATATTTTTAAAGTCGATGCTGACACAAGGCAGGAACGCATTAGGAAATATGCCGACATATTTGAGATTACGGATGATCTTGGCCAGCCGATAGCAGCATATTCACATGGCATGAAACAGAAACTTGCGATTATTTCTGCATGGCTTCACAATCCTAAACTTATTATCATGGATGAGCCTTTTGTCGGACTTGATCCAAAGGCATCTCATTTATTAAAGGAAATGATGAGGGAGTTTTGTGATAATGGCGGAGCAATCTTTTTTTCAACACATGTACTTGAAGTTGCAGAGAAACTTTGCGACAAGGTGGCTATAATAAAAGGCGGCAGACTTATCAAATCTGGTACTATGGAAGAAGTAAAAGGTGATGACAGTCTTGAAGATGTCTTTTTGGAATTGGAGGATGAATAATGACATGGATTCTTATAAAGAAACAGATGATGGAGATATTCAGGAGCTATTTTTATGATTCAAAGAAGAATAAAAAGCGTTCAACTGTTTCAACAATATTATTTATGCTCATATATGCAGTGATGATGGTTGGTGTGCTGGGCGGAATGTTTGCATATTTTTCAAAAGGTATCTGCGGACCGTTTGCAGCGGTAAATATGAGTTGGCTTTATTTTCTTATAATGAGTATGGTTGCTGTATCACTCGGTTCATTTGGCAGTGTTTTTAATACATATTCAGGTCTTTATATGTCAAAGGACAATGATCTGCTCTTGTCAATGCCTGTTCCTGTAAGAACGATACTTATAGCAAGGCTTGCAGGCGTTTATCTTCTCGGTCTTATGTATTCAGCAGTAGTGATAGTGCCTGCCGTAATTGTTTACTGGGTTGTTGCAAAATGTACCGTATTAAATGTAATAGGTTCAATTTTACTTATAGTAATTATTTCACTCATTGTGCTTATATTGTCATGTATTCTCGGTTGGTGTGTGGCAAAGATAAGCAGAAAATTGAAAAATAAAAGCTTTATTACTGTATTGGCATCACTTTTATTTTTTGCCGCATATTATTTTGTATTTTTTAAAGCACAGGAAGTAATAAATAAAATTATGGTTAATGCGGTTGTTTATGGGGAAAATGTTAAAAATAAAGCATACCCTGTATATATGTTTGGAAGAATAGGTGAGGGTGATATAAGTGCAATGCTTATCTATACGGTTGTGATAGTGGTTTTATGTGCTCTGATATACCGTGTGCTTTCAGGCAGCTTTATAAATATTGTTACATCAAATAATACTGTTTCAAAAGTCAGATATAAAGAGAAAAAGAGTAAAATGAAAAATCAATTTGCGGCGGTTCTCTCAAAAGAATTTGCACGATTTTTTGCAAGTCCGAGTTATATGTTAAATTGTGGGCTTGGCTCTCTGTTTCTGTTTGTATTAGGTGGGGTGTTTATCGTGAAAGGTCATTCGCTTGTAGTTTTTGCGGATACGATATTTCAATATAAAGAAGCAGTACGCATGGTACCACTGTTTTTTGCAGTAGCAATATGTGCAACGGCAGCTATGAATGATATAGTTGTTCCATCAGTATCACTGGAGGGAAAAAATCTGTGGGTGCTACGTTCACTTCCGGTAAAAACATGGGATATATTTAGGGCAAAACTTGCGGTACAGTTTATTTTTACAGGGATTCCGGTATTGTTTTGTGATATATGTATGCTTATAGTATTCAGAGCAGATATAAAACCAGTTACTCTTATAATGTTATTTATACTTCCGATTTTATATATGGTGTTTATGTTACTATTTGGAATGTTGCTTGGGATTAGTTTTGTAAATCTTACATGGACGAATGAGACGGCTCCAATAAAACAAAGTTTAAATATATTTATAGCAATGTTTGGAGGATGGATATTTGCAATTGCGGTAGCATTAGTGTTTATTGTTAAAGCGTACAAAATTGGTTTGTTTATGTATGTTATAATTGTTGATATGGTATTTGCTGCTTTATCAGTAATGTTATATATATGGATGAAAAAAATAGGTGTTGCAAAATTTGAAAATTTGTAAAGAAATTTAGTGGAAGTTTACATCAGAGAAATGAAGTATAAAAATTATTGTTGAGCAGTCAGAATGGCTTAACAGTTATATGGATGCAGTCGAGGAAATGGAGGGCAAAACATAATGATAAATCCACTTACAATGATGAAATTAAATCAGACAAAAAATAAATTTGTATCAAATCATCCTAAATTTGCCGCTTTTATTAAAAACTTTTTTTCAAAGAAGATAGAGGCAGGAACTATTATTCAGATTACTGTTAAAAGACCGGATGAAGAACCTGTTACTTCCAATATGAGAGTGACAGAAAGTGATTTGGAATTACTTAAAAGCATGAAAGATATAATGAGCAAATAAACTATTGAAAAAAGCTGCAGTTTTAATAAAAGGTGTCATACAGAAATGTATGGCATTTTTTATTGTATAGGAAAATGCCTGTAAAGTAGTGTTTTGTCCTTTTGTAGTATATTTTTTTTGAAATGGCAGATAATGTAACAGTAACAAGTTGTGTTATATAAGTATGATATTTTCATAACAAAGATTTGTGCAGTAAATTCTTGCACAATAATAATTGTTATACAGAAAAAATGGAGGTTTTGCCATGGAGCAGATTACAAAAAGAAATGAAGCCGTAAAAGACAGCAAACAGACAAGAATGTTCTGTTATCAGTGTCAGGAGACGGCAGGGAACAAAGGGTGCACGGTATCGGGAATGTGTGGGAAAGTTCCTGAAGTAGCAAATATGCAGGATTTACTTATATATGTGACAAAAGGTCTTTCAGCCGTGACAACAAAAATGAGAGAAAAAAAGCTTGCAGTTGATGAGAATGTAAATCACAGGGTTACATTTAATCTTTTTACAACGATTACAAATGCAAATTTTGATAATGAGTCGATAAAAAACAGGATAAAAGATACATTGCTTGAAAAGGAAAGATTATTAAAAAAACTTAATGACGAGGACAAAGAGAAACTTCCTGAGGCGGCATTATGGAACGGTGATGAGAGTGAGTTTGAAAAGAAAGCTAAGGAAGTTGGTATTATGGACACTGAGAACGACAATGTCCGCTCGTTGAGAAGCCTTATCACTTATGGAATAAAGGGAATCGGTGCATATTCAAAGCACGCAAATGCACTTTTAAAAGATAATCCTGAGATAGACGCTTTTATCCAGAAAGCACTTGCCGCAACGCTTAGGGATGATATTTCCGTAGATAATCTTGTGTCACTCGCACTTGAGGTCGGAAAAAACGGTGTAGCCGTTATGCAGCTTCTAGACAAGGCAAATACCGACGCATACGGTGAACCTGAGATAACAAAGGTAAATATAGGTGTTAGAAAAAATCCGGCAATACTTGTGTCGGGACATGACTTAAGGGATTTAGAGATGCTTCTTGAACAGACTAAGGGGACGGGGGTTGATGTATATACACATTCGGAGATGCTTCCGGCATGCTCTTATCCTGCATTTAAAAAGTATGAAAATTTTGTCGGAAATTATGGAAATGCGTGGTGGCAGCAGAAGGACGAATTTGAAAAATTTAACGGTCCGATACTTATGACAACAAACTGCATCGTGCCGCCAAAGGAAAGCTATAAGGACAGGCTCTATACAACGGGTGCGACAGGCTATCCGGGATGTAAGCACATTACGGGCGGATATGGTGAGAAGAAGGATTTCAGTGAGATAATAGAACACGCAAAGAAGTGTCCGCCACCGACAGAGATAGAAAAAGGAGAGATTTATGGCGGGTTTGCACATGAACAGGTGATAAAACTTGCAGACAAGATTGTTGATGCAGTCAAATCAGGAGCGATAAAGAAATTTGTCGTGATGGCAGGCTGTGACGGCAGGGCAAAAAGCAGAGAATATTATACTGCATTTGCAAAAGCACTTCCGAAAGATACAGTGATACTGACGGCAGGATGTGCGAAATACAGATATAATAAACTTGACCTCGGCATGATAGGTGACATACCGAGAGTGCTTGATGCAGGTCAGTGCAATGACTCTTATTCGCTTGTAGTTATAGCAATGAAATTAAAAGAAGCTTTCGGACTTGATGATATAAATGCTCTCCCGATAATCTATAATATCGCATGGTATGAGCAGAAAGCCGTACTTGTACTTTTGGCTCTTTTGTCGCTGGGAATAAAAAATATACACTTGGGTCCGACACTTCCGGCATTTTTAAGTCCGGAGGTCGTTGATGTACTCGTCGATAAATTTGACATTGCAGGAATTACGACCGTTGAGAACGATATGGAGATATTCTTTGGGTGATGATATGAGCTTTTCTGTATTTTGCAGGAGTAATATTTTGTGATTTTTTAAACTGTCTTATAAAATGTTCAATATTTTTATAACCACACTGCAGACTTATCTCCTCAATCGTTTTGTTTGTGGAGGACAAGAGTTCACAGGCTGACTGGATTCGGCTTTCTATAACATCGGCAATACAGGTTGTATTGAAAAAATGTTTGTAAATGTAATGCAGATAACCGCAGCTTATATTTAAAGACTTTGCCATATCATTTATTTTCCAGTCATTTTGCGGTGACGAATAAATTTTTTCACGCAAAGCTGCAAGTTTGTAATATAAATCAGGAAATTCAGTGGTCTTGCTCTCATCGGTTATCATCTTTATAAGGGCATCGGTAAGTGAATTTAATATTGTCTGTTTGTGTGGTGCACTTCCGTAAAATTCACTGTTTATCAGGTGAAACAGATTGTAGAAATCATCTGGATTGTGCAGTTGTATCGGATTTCCGAAAGGAAAATTATCAGGCATTGACAGCGTAGCCTTGTCTATATGCATCCAGTTGTCAGTGTATTGGCAGTCACTTGCTGCACCGTAAAGATGTTTCTGGTATGGCTTAAAGATAACGGCACAGTCTTTTGGAATGTTTAATAAATTATCCGTGGAATGATTTCTTACTTTGAACTCGGAAGAATTTGCTGCATCAATAAAAAAAGATGCAGGTGTTTTTATTAAAAGTAAAAGGTAGGCGGGATGTCCGAGTGGTCTGTCCACGATAAAAGTGGAGTCATGGGTGGCGTTTTCGCCTATTTTTAATATGTTTATCATATATATTATCTGTTGTCCTTTCGTTAAAATATATGAGAATATATCAATTTTTTATTAGTATAATCCATTGAAACAATAGCGTCAATAAAATAACATTATATTGTTATATCTATGGTAACAGTTCAGCCTTTCATTTCTTACATTCATAAACCTGCCAGCGAGCTGTCAGTCGCTGCTTTGCAGCTTTTGTATATTTCATTTCAGAAATGAAAGGCTATTCTACCATAAAAAGGTACTTAACAATACAATGAACAAGCTCATTGTATTGCCAATTACCTTTTTATGGCTGAACTGTTACTATCTATGCAATTTAATTAAGGATAATGAGAGTTTTGCAAATGGTTATTAAAACATACACTCTCTTTATCTTCGTTTTGAGAAGATAAAGAGAGTGCATTAACAAAGAAAGGCGGCAGATTGATATGGTAAGGACATTTAATACACATAATATTAGAAAACAGCAGGAATTAACGGGAAAATACTGGGATTTTTCTCCTTGCGTGGGCAAATATGCAGGTGAACATTTTAAGGTTGCAACGCCTTGCTGCTGGGAGAGTCATCCGAAGTTTGTAGGGTATCGCGGAGAGGGAGAATATACCACGACATTTAAAACTGGTGGAAATATAAGACTTGAATTTAAGGGGATAAGCCACACAGCAGAAGTATGGCTTGACGGAAGGAAGATTGCAAAACATTATAATGCATATACGATATTTGATGCTGTGTGCACTAATCTTTCATATGGCGAGCACACGCTGACAGTAAGAGCCGATAACAGATTCAGCGAAAAAAGTGCATTACATATACCAAATGATTATATGTCATATGGTGGAGTGAGCCGCCCTGTAGTGCTTGAGCAAATATCAGATGTTTATATTAGAAATGTTCATGTTACACCTTACAAAGCAGACGGAAAATGGAAAGCAAAGATTGAAATTTATCTTGAAAATACAAATGGTAATAAATATGGAGATAAAGCTTGTTTTAAAATAAATGAGACAGAAAATATAAGTGAAAATAACAGATGTGTGTCAGATGGAGAGAATGATATAAAAAATTCTGAAAACAGAAGCGTGGATGTTTTGGTAAAAGTGGCAGGAGAAAATTTAATATTAAAAAATATTGATGTAGAAAAAAATAATATTGTTAAGGCAGAAATGGAATTTGATAACATAAATGAATGGACACCAGAAACACCTGAACTTTATTATATTGAGGTTAAACTTTTAAGAAATGAAAAGGCGTTTGATGACCTTATTGACAGATTTGGGTTCAGGGAGATAAAAGTATCGGGAAAAGAAATACTTTTAAACGGGGAGAAAATAAGGATAAAAGGTGTCTGCCGTCATGAGGATCATCCACAGTTTGGGTGTGCACTCCCATTTGCGGCTATTGCGGCAGATATTGAGCTTGTAAAGGATATGGGTGCAAATTCGATAAGGACATCACATTATCCAAATGATGAGATTTTTCTTGATATATGTGACGAGCAGGGAATACTTGTGTGGGAGGAAAATCATGCGAGAGGTCTTAGTGAGGAGAACATGAGAAATCCTAACTTTGAACCGCAGGCAGAAAAGGTGATAGAGGAGATGATACCGGCACATTATAATCATCCGTCAATTTATATATGGGGGATATTAAATGAGTGTGCGAGTGACACGGAGTATGGAAAAGAGTGTTATAAAAAGCAGTTTGACATAATAAGAAAACTTGATACATCAAGACCGTGTTCATTTGCAAGCTGTAAATTTAAGACGGACATATGCTTTGAGCTGCCGGATGTGGTTTCATATAATATTTATCCTCTGTGGTATCATGACACTGAGCCGGATGAATATCTCGATGACCTTTATAAATGGGTGCAAAATGAAACTAAAGGTGTGGGAAAACCATTTATGATAACGGAGATAGGAGCAGGTGGTCTTTACGGCTATAGAAACAATTATGATTCAAAATGGACGGAGGAGTATCAGGCAGAAGCACTTAGAAAACAGCTTACAGCGGTATTAGGGTATAAAGACTGTATTGGTGTTTATATCTGGCAGTTTTGTGATATAAGGATAAGTGATGAGTGGTTTGGCGCAAGACCAAGAACGATGAACAATAAGGGGATTGTTGATGAATTTCGCAGAAAAAAACTTGCTTACAATGTGGTAAAGGAGATTTTTGGTAAATAGACCGTTGAGAACGATATGGAGATATTCTTTGGGTGATGATATGAGAAAAATCTGTGATTTTGTACTTGAATTTTTAATGATACTCTTGTAAAATATAGCTGTGAATCGGATGCTGTATGAACATGTAATATAACACAGCATAGGAAAAAGAGGACTATTATGAAAACACAGAGACAGGAGTATATTTTGCAGCAGTTGGACAGGTATGGAAGTGTGAAAGTTCATGATCTTAGTGAACAGTTGGAGTGTTCCCAGGTGACTATACGAAATGACATACAGGCACTTGAGGATAAGGGACTGGTGAAGCGTACACATGGAGGTGCGGTAAAAGTAAGAGAAAAAGAAAGTTTATCTGTTTCAATTGATGCAGGAAATATTTATAAGAACAGTGAGCCAAAAAAAAGGATAGCTATAAAAGCAGCAGAGTTTATTGACGATGGAGATACAATAATACTTGATGATTCGTCCATAAATTATTATCTGGCACTTGAGTTGACAAAATACAGTGAAAAGCATTTGGTCGTGATAACAAATTCTATCACGGTGGCAGCAGTTTTATCGGATGTGCCTAATATAAATGTTTTTATGACGGGTGGACAGATTGCAGGAAAAATGCCTGCGGCTATGGGTGATATAGCTGTTGAAGTCGTAAGGAGGTTTCATGCAAACAAGGCATTTATAAGTGCTTATGGCATAAACTTTGATGCAGGAGTGACTTCTATAGGTTCTCCTCAGATGCAGGTAAAAAAAGCAATACTGGAGGTTTCGGATGAGATAAATCTTCTTGTTGATAGTTCAAAGTTTGGTGGCGGTTATATAATGGTTGTGTGTCCACTTGAAAAGATAACAAGGATAATCACTGACGATGGTATTTCAGAGGAGTACAGGAAAATGGCACATCAAAAAAATGTGGATATGGAAATAGTTTGAAAATGGCATAGCGTAAGAATGGTTAGCATAAAACGCAACACACATAAATATAAAAAATATGAAAACAAAAAGTATGGTTTAGTTTTAATAAAAACTAAACCATACTTTTTGCTTTTTATGTAATATAACATACATATATTGTGCTTAAATAAAGTCTACGGTTGTTTTTTGTGAATTGGATGCCGCAGATATGTATAATTTATTTTTTGCATGATGCGATAGCATCTCTTATCAGTTTGTTAAAATTATCGGCATGCCATGCACTTCTTCCGACAAAAAGTCCGTCAATGTCTGGCTGTACTATAAGTTCGTTTGCATTTTGAGGATTTACGCTGCCACCATATAATACAGGTATTTCATCTGCATTGTCGTTAAATATTTCTTTCAAACATTCTTTTATTACATGGTGTTTTTTCCGGGCATATTCGACAGAAGCCGGTTTGCCGTTTACTCCGATTGCCCAGACAGGTTCGTAAGCTACCCATACTTTTTTGGCATCTTCAGGAGCGAGTCCATGAAATCCTACTTTAAGCTGTGTGCGTAAAACCTCATCGCTTATACCAAATTCTTTTTCTTCATCAGTTTCGCCTACACATAACAGTGTTGTATATCCATGCTCTACTCCGCATTTGACTTTCAGGTGTTCTTCAATATCTGTCTCGTGGAAAACATGGCGTCTTTCTGAATGACCTATCATTACCAGTCCTATTCCAAGCTCCTCAAGCATAAGTGGGGAAATTTCTCCGGTAAACTGACCTTCATCTGCCCAGCCCATATTTTGTGCACCCAGTCTTATATTATTTTGTGAAACGGCATCTGTGGCAGCGGGCAGTGATGTGTATGACGGGATAACAAAAAGTTCCATCTCATCACGGCTGATGTCAGAAGTTAATCTTTCAAGTGATGTTAAGTAATCTGTAGTGTCTTTAATGTTCTTGTACATTTTAAGATTTGTTCCAAAATAAAATTTTTTCATAATAGACCTCATTTCTGCACACATTTTTATACATTTGTGTCCGGTGTGCACAGACACAAATCTTTGTTGTGAAAATTTCTGAAAATAACATAAAATTATTTACTTTACAAAGATAATAAGACAAAATGAAAGAAAAAGCAAGACAAAACGAAAATAAAAGTAAATACAATGATTATCATATGTGCAAAATGCACAAAAAGCATATAAGAAAACATACAAAATTAACAAAAATGCAAAAAGGGGGTTGCAAAAAATGACAAAACGAAATAAAATGCAATTACAGCAAAAGAAAAACAAAAGAAAAGTAAAAGAAAAACGAAAAGAAAAACAAAAATATTTGAAAAGTTTGAAAGTGAAAATATTCTGTTGATGTGAAGGAAAAAATATATTGCAGGATATGAGTGAATTAAAAAATAACAAAGTAAATATTTTAAAATTGATTACAAAACGAAAGGATGGATGAGGTTATGGCAGCAAATTACAGACCAATCACAGCAATCACAATGGGAGATCCGGCAGGAATCGGACCGGAAATAGTAGTAGGAACAATGTTAGACAAAGAAATTCATGAGGTATGCAGACCTTTTGTTATCGGCAGCATAGCTATTATGGACAGAGCAGCTAAGGTTTTGGGAAAGGAATTAAAATACAATAAGATTTCTGATCCGGATGAAGCAAAATATGAATACGGTGTTGTTGACATTATGGAAACAGGAGATTATGACACTGATTCGATAGTATGGGGAGAAGTTCAGGAGCTTGCAGGAAGGATGTCGGTTGACTGGATAATGAAATCTATCGAACTTGGCATGGCTAAAAAGATTGATGCCGTTTCAACAGCTCCTATACATAAAAGAGCAATTAAACTTGTAGGTGTAAAACAGCCGGGACATACGGAGATATATCAGGATGAAACACATTCACCATATGCACTTACCATGTTCTCATGCCACAAACTCAGAGTATTCTTTGTAAGCCGTCATATGTCAGTCATTGATGCGTGCAAATATGCTACAAAGGAAAGAGTTCTTGAAGATGTAATAAACATTGACAAGGAACTTAGAAAAGTTGGAATCGAAAATCCACTTATTGCAGTGGCGGCATTAAATCCTCATGGCGGTGACAATGGATTGTTTGGTACAGAGGAGATTACAGATCTTATTCCGGCAGTTGAGGCTGCAAAGGAGAAAGGCATAAATTGTACAGGACCTGTACCGGCTGACTCGGTATTTAATATAGGAAAATCTGGAAAATATGATGCAATCCTTTCATTGTATCATGATCAGGGACATATAGCCTGCAAGACACTTGATTTTGAAAAATCAGTTACCCTTACATTTGGTCTTCCGTTTATAAGAAGTTCAGTTGACCATGGAACTGCATTTGATATTGCCGGTAAAGGGATTGCAGGATGTGTAAGTATGATAGAGTCTACAAAAGTGGTTTCAGAGTATGCAGCTAAGATGCATGAAAAAGCATAAGAATGTTTGATGAGGAGGTGATGAGGATGCCATTGATAGGTGCAGTAGCGGATGACCTTACGGGAGCAACTACTACAGGTGTTTTACTTGCAAGGTCAAAAGCTAGGACAGCAGTATTTTTTAATGAAGAAGCTGCAAAAAAAGAGGCAGCCTGCGAAGAACTGGATGCCATTCTTATAAGTAGTAACAGCAGACCACTCCCAGGTGATGAGGCATACGAAAAAGTACATTCAGCAACGGAGGCACTTGTGGATATGGGAGTTAAATATTTCAGCAAGAGGATTGATACTACTTTAAGAGGCGGTGTCGGAGTTGAGATAGATGCGATGATGGATGTTATCGGTAATGATGTTGTGGCAGTTGTTGTTCCGGCAATGCCTCAGTCAAGAAGAATTCTTGTCGGGGGATATTCAGTCATAGACGGAGTGGCACTTATAAATACACCTGTTGCACAGGATGTAAGGACACCGGTACATGAAAATTATATTCCAAGACTTTTGGCGGGGCAGAGCAAAAGAAAGGTAGAACTTATCGGACTGGATGTGGTTCTTAAAGGCAGAGAAGCTATTGCGGAGGAACTTACAAGAGTAAGGGGCAATGGAGCTGAGATAATCGTGGCAGATGGGATCACACTTGAAGATGTTGAGGAGATAGCAGCAGCCTGCGTTTCACTTAAATGGAATGTGCTTGCTGTTGATCCCGGGGCATTTACGGCAAAAATGGCTTACTGTCGTGGTCTTATAAAAAAGGAGGAACCAAATATTCCTGAGGAGACGGCAGATGGCACTGGAAAAACAGTTCTTATCGCTGCGGGCAGTGCTACACCGGTGACAAAAAAACAGATGGAAGTTCTTTGTCAGGATGAGAGACATCTGAGGATTTCTGCTGAACCTATACCGTTTATAAATGGTGGGGAGGAAGCGGAAGAAGAAGTTAATAGAGTTGTAGAAATTGCAACAAAGATGCTTCATGAGGGAACTCCCAGAGCGATACTTATCGAGACTGCATTGCATGGTGATCTTCTTGATCTTGACGAGGAAGATGCAAAACGCAATTATCCGAGTGGAATGAGTGCAGACAGAATAAACGGAAGTCTTGGAGCAATAATAGACCAAATAATCGAAAAGACAGGCAGGGACAGGATAGCAGGATTATACACTACAGGTGGAGATACCATGGTAAATGTATGTTTCCATCTAGGGGTGGAATGTCTTGAAGTTGTTGATTATGTCATCGCCCAGACTGATATTGGAAGAATGGTAGGAAAATATGCAGGTATGCCTATTATAGGAAAAGGCGGACTTACAGGAAATGATAATACAGCTTGTGATATTGTAGACAGGCTGTTTAGAGAAGCAACAAGAAAATAATAGAAAATTAAAAGTTCTCATATATGTGATTTGTGTTTATGCACACTTGACACAAACTTGATATAGACAAAAATGTGTGCAGAAATGAGGTATATTATGAAATTAGCAATTGGATGTGATGAGGCAGCTTACAATCTTAAAGTGGAGATAATGAAACATTTAGATGATTTAGGCATTGAATATGAAGATTTTGGAGCAGATGCAGGTGAGGTTATCCTCTATCCTGATGTAGCAGTAAAAGTTGCAGAGGCAGTTGCAAGAGGAGATTTTGAGAGAGGAATCCTCGTATGCGGAACAGGAATCGGAATGGCTATAACAGCAAATAAAGTTCCGGGAATAAGAGCTGCTGTATGCCATGATCCATTTTCAACAGAGCGTTCAAGAAAGAGCAACAATGCACAGATAATGTGTATGGGTGAGCGTGTCATTGGTGTCGAACTTGCAAAGACGCTTGTTGACATCTGGCTTAAATGTGATTTTTCAGGCGGCGGCTCAACCCCAAAGGTAGAGCGTATAATGGAATATGAAAAACAGTATATGAGTGGAGAAAGAACAGTTTAGTACAGGAGATTATATAGGAGGTAGTGCCATGAGAGAAAATACACAGCACGAAGAAAAGAAAGAACTTGACCTTGACATACTTGAGAAGATGAAGAAAATGCCCGGTGGTCTTGTTATCATACCGCTTGTAATAGCAGTTATACTTGCCACAATATGTCCACAGGTCTTTCAGATAGGCGGTTATGTAACAGCACTTTTCTATGATGGAAATTCGGCAATGATGGGATTGTTCCTCATAGTGTGCGGTTCATCTATCAGTATAAAACAGGTTGGAATGCCTTTGTATAAAGGTGTTACACTTACGGCAATAAAATTTTTACTAGGAGTTGCATTAGGTATGGCAGTGAGTGCTATCTGCGGACCGGCAGGTTTCCTCGGACTTACACCATTTGTTATCATTGCGGCAATAACAAACTCAAACAGTTCATTGTACATTTCTCTGTCATCACAGTTTGGAAATGCTACAGATACCGGTGCAGTTTCGATATTATCACTTAATGACGGACCATTTTTTACGCTTATAGCACTTGGTGCAACAGGACTTGCATCTATTCCAATCGACAAACTTATTGCAACACTTGTACCTATTCTTATTGGTTTTATATGGGGAAATCTTGACAAAGGATTTAGGAAAGCGTGTGCAACAGCACAACCTATCGTAACTTTCTTCATGACGATTTCAATCGGTTCAAAGACTGATATAAAGACTATCATAACAGCAGGTGCATCAGGAATATTACTTGGTATCATCTCAGCACTTACAGCAATTATCTTCTTCTTTGT
>UMHZ01024652.1_pt1 | contig 22920 bp, 1 predicted proteins | sample 1965671 | NCBI WGS metagenome assembly UMHZ01 (sample SAMEA4836111, study PRJEB28245) | human gut metagenome | biome: gut microbiome; material: fecal sample | place: Denmark | collected 2008 | reverse complement strand
CTAAATTGCAGTTGGGTAGAAATAGTTAGGTTTTCAGTAACGGTGTTGCGCACCTTTTTCGCCTACTTCAAAGCCTTTGCATTTGGCGCAAGCAGCCCGAATTTTTCCCCAGGGAATCAATATTTCGAAGCGATCAGACGACAAGAATGGGTCTTGATCGCCGCGAACGGATCTCCGCATATGGAGTAAAGCTATGAACGCGATTTATAAGGTCATCTGGAACGACGCACTCCGTCTCTATCAGGTCGTTAACGAAATGTGCCGCAGCCGCAGAAAGGCTTGCTCGGTGAAGGCGGTGCACATGGAAGGATCTGGTCGCACTCTCAAGCGGAGCGTTTTGGCTACCGCTGCAGCCGTCACAATGATGGCTGGCGGCGGAGCCTTCGCGATGGATCTTCCCGGTATGGTGATCGACCTCGGAGGCGGTCGAGTCACGACGGAATTACCAACTTACGAGGTGGCTGACCTTCCATCTGCGGGAGAATCGATTGAAATCGATCTCCGAGAGTCTTCTTTCACAGGATTGGACCAGAACATTTTCAATCAGGATGAGGCAGATAGAACGATCGGCATTTTCAGGGTTAACGGAAGCTGGTCTGCTCCGGACGGTCTGCAAATAACCTTCGTTGATAAAAATGGTGATCCGGTTCCCAGTGGCTTGCTAGGGATAGACAACAACAATTTCGCGACGTTTTTGTACGACGTGAATTTCGGCGGGTACAACTCGTATACACATTTGGCTCAAGGCAGTTTTGACTTGAAGCAGATCGACCTGACCGAAGATAACGGCACTTACGGACAGTATCTTGAAGTAGGCACCGAGGTTCAAGATTCGCCCTACCCAGATTTGAAGGCCACGCTTACTGGCGGCGGAAACATTACTTTCGGGTACGGCGGCACCGCCCAACATGGGTATTTGACACTCGCTGGCGATGGAACAAATACTTACTCTGGAAGAACGTTCGTCGGTTACACATCTGATGGACAGAAGTCGGCTGCGCCTACCACGATTTTCTTTGGCAAGACCGAGGCATTCGGCAATACGCTCAACCTCAACGTTGAATCCGATTCCGAGGTCTTCATTAGCGGCGAAAGCAAGACGGAAGACTACTTCCAGCGAGTCCACGGTCTGCAGGGCGAAGGTCTGATCGACCTCGGTACCCGCGCCAATCTGGAACTCGCGCAGAGCGGCAAAACGACCGGCAATTACGATGATGCCGAAGGTGTCATTCGTATCGATAACAAGTTCACTGGTTCGGGCAACACGACTGATCCCGCTTCAGGTGCGTGGATTGACATCAAGCTGAGCGACACCGTTGCTGGAGACATTGTTCGGTTCTCAAACGACGCTTCGGAATATACCGGCGTCATTGCGCTCACCAATGCGACGATCGAAGGCTACGATGCAACTCGGAAGCTCGATCTCAACGGCGGAACCTATTCGCCCAACAAAATCCTGACGACCTCGACGCTTCGTCTGGAGAGCGGCGGGCAGCTTTTGATTGACGGTACGTCGGTTGACAGCCTCTACAACCTTGTTCTGAACAACAATCAGGGTTGGACTGACGGCGGCAACAATCGAAACGCACTCTCCTTCAAGAACGTTCAGCTCGGCGAAGCGGCGCTTAATGTCACGGGCAAGCTGACGCTTGAAAGCGACGGCACCGTCAGTATCGACAACCTCACTGACGGCGGACTTGAAGGCGCAGTTTCCGGCAAGAGTTTCTTTGATGCGGATAACGGCCTTGAAAATGCCTTGATCGTTGTTAGCGGCGGCATTGTTACGAACGGCCACGAACTTGCTTTGGACGGCAAGATCAAAGGCGAATCCGGCACCGATGTTATGCAGGGCAACGATCATGTTGCCGATGCGCACTGGAAATTCGACGACAAGCTTGTATTTGAGGACGGCGCAACCAGCGATTCGTTCAACATCCGGTACACCTTGACGCAGATCGATATCCTCGACGGGAAGACGTTTACGCTTTCCACCGAGGAGAATTCGGCAACCAGCGGACAGGATTTTTCGGCGCTCATTTCCGGCAGCGGTGATCTGAAGGTCGATGCGAGCGGCTATTCGGTTAACATCGGCCATTCGGGCGGCAATACCTTTACGGGGGACACCGAGGTCACGGACGGCACGAACGTCATCCTGACCGAAAACTCCGGTTTCGGTACGGGTTCCGGGACGCTTACCATTGCCGGCAGCGGCAGCGTTACCCTGGGCGCCGGCGTCAAGCAGTCCGGGAGCGGCCTCTCCGGGACGGGCTCGCTCGTGCTCGGTTCTGGTGCCGAATATGCGCTCACGCAGAATTCGGATGCCAACATCACCAATAAGATCGACGGCAGCGGCACGCTTAAGGTCGATCTCGGCAGCAACGGCCATGAACTGACGTTCGGGTCGACGAACCCCTTCTCGGGCTGGCTCGACCTGACGAACGGTTCTCTCAATCTCAGCAAGAATGCCGGCGCGCTCAGCACGAGCAATATTATCCTCGGTGAGAACACCAACTTTACATTCGGCAGCGGCAGCAAGGTTGAGAGCCTCACCGTTACGGGCAATGCCGATCTGAATGCCGATACGCTCATTATCGGCGGTGATGCCGTACTGACCGTCAACGGCGCGCTCAGCTTTGACAGAGGTCGCTCGTTCGACGTCAGCAATGTCGTTGTCGCCGACAACATCAATCTCATCGATTTTGATGGCGGCCTCGTTGACAACAAATTCATCACCGCGGGTTCAGTCACGAACGCTGCGGGCGACAGTTTTGGCATCCATGTTGCCAATACGTCCGGTCAGCAGGTTGTTCGCAACTACACGCAAGGCGGTACCGATCCTGTCGCCGAGACGACCTGGACGATCGGTTCAGACATAGACGCTACCAGTACGGCACTCAATGCTCAGGTTCAGCTCACGAAGATCAACGTTCTGGACGGCAAGTCGCTTTTGATTGCTGTAGATGATGCTTCGGCGCAGAATGAACTCGTTGCACAACTCTCCAGCAAATCCGCTTCGGGCAGCGTTGTCTTTTCGGGCGGCAGTATTCTGGTATCGAACAGCAGTAATGACTACCAAGTAGCCACGCGAATCGAGAACGGCACGACTGTTACGCTTGGTGCGAGCGACTCGCTTGGCCGTACGTCCGAACTCGCCAACTATGGTTCGCTCGTCATCGGGCAAGGCATTACTCAGAATGTAACCGGTTGGGATCAGGTTGCGCGCGGCTCGATCGCACTTGACGGGTCTTTGACGCTCGACCAAACCGGCGGACAGACCATTGCCAACAGCTTTACGGGTAACGGTACCTTTAGCGTTGACCTTGGCGGTTCCGGCAACGCGCTTGTCTTTTCCAATGACGGTGCTCTTACCGGCTTTACCGGTACGCTTGCGCTCCGCAACCTTCTTTTTGTCGTAGCCAATTCGACCAATTACAGCGCGATGCTTCGGTCGACCGATATAACGCTCAATGGCGGCGCGATTTTCAATGCGGATGCGAGCGAGTTGATCCAAACTGGTGACTTTGAATTCAACGGCGGTACACTCAGAGTCGGCGATATTGAAGCCGGCAACAATACGGGCGCCAAGGTTTCGGTCTCGGGCGACATTGTGATCTCTAGCGACAGCACGATCGAAGTCGAAGGCGTAAAGCTCGAAGGTACGTCGAATATTCTTGCGGCTGACGACGGTATCAAGCAGACCATTGCCGACTTCACCGGTAGTGTTAAGGGCAGCCTTGACGATCTCCTCGTGACCGGTGTCGGTACGAGCGAAATCCGTAATGCCAGTACCGATGAAAATCCGGCAGCTTACGGTGTTTGGAGTGCGGGCGATATTGCCGAAGGCGACCATACGCTGGACGTAGAGCTGACGCTTCAAGAGATTCAGCTTGCCGATACGACGGACGGCCTGAAGCTCAATGTGTCCGGGCTTTCGACTGACACTACTCTTTCAGCGACAATCACCGACTACGAGACTACGGCCGGGAAGATCGTCTTTGAGGGCGGCAACATCACGATCGGCGCCGGAACGGCGGACGAAAAAGCTAACAGCTACACCGGCACGACCGAAGTGACGGGCGGTACCGTGACGCTTGCCAAGGACTCGGGTTTCGGCAATACGTCGAAGCTTTCGATTGCCTCGGGCGCTACGGTGAATCTCGGCGGCAATAATCAGAGGGTCGGAGCGCTCGAAATCGGCAGTGAAACGCAAAATGCGACGAATGCGCTTCTCGGTTCCGGCACGCTCACGCTTGGTACAGGTAAGGGCGGAGAATCCAGCATCTGGGGCGCGAACGACTTTTCCGGAACGGTGATCCTTGGGGCGGGTCACGAGCTTGCGATCAACAATGTTTCCGGCATCGGGGACGGTGCGACGGTTGACTTCGGAGACAGTTCCGTCCTGACCATTGACGGCGCTACCGGCGGAACGTTCACGACGAAGCTCTCGGGCTCGGGCATGGTTGAAGTCGATAATTCAACCTTTGCCGTGTCGGGCGACAACTCGAACTTCACGGGCAAGTGGCAGCTCGGCAATGCCGGCAACCTCGCCGTTTCCGGCACGTCGAGCGCGATTGACGCGGCGCTCGGCTCGGACGCGACGATCGACTTCGGCGCTTTGAGCGGCAGTCTGACGCTGCAGCTTGCGGCGAGCGAATTGTCGCTCACGATCGACGAAATCCTTTCCGGCACCGCGGGCGAGCTGATCGTTGAAGGTACGAACGACCAGACGTTCGGGCTTTCGAAGAGCGGCTCCGGTTTCGGCGGCACGCTCTCGCTCGACGGCATCGGCATGACGGTGGGTACTGGTGAAGGCACTGTCGGAGCCAACAACGCTGCCGGGTTTGCCGGTGCGAACCTCAATCTTTCGAGCGGGTCGCTCCTCACGGTCGAAAGCAGCACTGTCGTGAACGCTTTCAATACGGTGACGGTTGAGGACTCGGCGCGATTCGATCTCGGCGCTCTCGGGTTCTCGGCCGGTTTGCCCCTTTCCGGGACGACGCAGCTTCAGATCGACGCGCTTGCGCTCGAAAACGGCGCCTCCGGGACGATTATTCTTGATCCGGTCGGCGCGAACAACGACATTTTGGGCGCCGTGAACCAAACTGCGCTCATTTCGGGTGGCGTCAATGCGTTCCAGTCGCTCATTGCGACGGACAATACGATTGACGAATCGGTTCTTGGCAGTTTCGTTCTCTCGGGCGTTGGTACCGGTCAGGTCACGCAGAACATTCAGTCGAACGGTTCCGACGTCGCGACGGGGTACTACAACTACGATCTCGCGCTCGGCGACAGCGGCACGGACCTCGGCGTCGCCTACTCGCTGACGCAGGTTGACATTCATGCAGATCAGACCCTGACGCTTTCCGAATCGGGCTTGCTTGACGCGCAGCTCACTTCCTTGAGCGGCGCGGGGAACCTCACGATCGCAGCGAGCGGCAACATCACGCTCACGAACAGATTGAACGCCTATACGGGCGACACGACCGTTGACGCGGGCGGCGCTCTCACGGCCGCTGCCGGCGCTCTCGGTCAAACTGACGACCTTGTCGTTTCGGGGAGCTTCACCAATACCGGCGCCAACGAAGTCAAGCGCCTGACGGTTGCCGATTCCGGGGCGCTCACGCTCAACGGCAGCCTCACGATTGCGCATGCGGGCTACGGCGCGACTGATGCGGCAAGCACGATTGCGGGTGCACTTGACGGTTCGGGTGGGATAACGCTTGAGTCCGGCAAGCTCACCGTGACGGAAAATAAAGAAACCGACTACTCGGGCGGGGTCGGCCTCGGTTCCGGTACCGTCCTCGAGCTCGTCGGCGTCAATGCGCTCGGCTCGGGGAGCGTCAACTTTGCCGATGCCGGCAGCTCGCAGCTTTCGATCAGCGACAGCGGGAACGCGGCTTTCTCGAACGCGTTGACGGGCGGCATCGGCACGATCACAGTCAGCTTGACGGGCTCGGACAGCGAATTCTCGTTTGCGACGAACCAGTCTGGACTCGCGACCGGCAGCAAGCTTGTGCTTGACGGTGCGATCTTCGATCTCACGAGTACGGATGCCAACAACAACGACGATGTGGCCCAAAAGCTGATCGTGCGCGTTGAAACGGGTTCTACGCTCACGAACGATGGCTTGGCGAACAAGACGCTCTCCGGCTTGGAACTCGCGGGCGGCACGGTGGACCTCGGCGGGCTCAACGGCGAGCACGGCCAGATCGGCCTCAACGGCGGCAAGCTCGTCATCGAAGGCTCCAATACGATCGTTCTCGATTCGCAGGCGCAGGTCTCCGAATCGGGCGACCGCAACATCGGCGACGGTTCCGACCTCCTCTCGGGCGGCCTCTTCGAACTCGACATTTTCACGAATGTCGGCGATCTTTCGGGCAGCGTCACTGGTCTCCATACCGATTCCAACTTCTCGGGCACGACCGAAAACCTGCTGCAGAATGCCGATGGGGACAGTGAACTCGAACACGTCGCGAACATGACGCGCGACAGCGGCTCGTTCATCTACGACGACGAGCTGAATAAGGTTTATCTGCAGTATTCGCTCAAGGAAATCGAGCTCCTTTGGACAGTGGACGACCAGGGTCTGCTTGTCGATGCTGGCGGCGCGACGGGGGCGGGAACTCCGCTTCTCTCCGCCCGCATTACCGGGAAAGGCAATCTGCGGCTTGACGGCGAGCTCACCGTCGGCGACGCGAGCAACGGTGAAAACGACTACACCGGCAAGACCTATGTTCTTGCAGGTGCGAACGTCACAGCCGCAGAGGACAGCGCCTTCGGTAATACGCAGGAACTCAATATCGAAAACGGGGCAACCGTTTCGTTCGGCACGGGCGTCAACCAGACGGTCGGTGCGCTTGCCGGAGAGGGCACGCTACAGCTCGGCGAGAGCGGCGGTTTCACGATCGAGAACTATCTCGAAGTTGAGGGCGAAGACGGCAATGAACTGATCTCGAGCGGCACGTCGGAGATTGTCATCCACAACACCGTCTCAGGTGCTTCCGGCGCGACGTTTACGATCGACGGCGCCTACGGCAAGAGCGGCAGCGGCAATGCGAGCGTTGTGTTCGATGATGCCAGCAACAACTTGTCCGGCACGACCTTCAAGCTACTCAATGCCAACTTCAACATCGGCGGCACGACGGACAACGACTACAAGACGGCATCGTCGTCAGCGGACTTCGTCCTTTCGCTCGACTCTCACGTCACGATGGATGCCGGTGCGCTCTCGGACGGTGAGCAGTACACGTACAACGAACTGTCGTTTGAAAACGGCGGCGACCTTGCCGTAACCAACGTCACGCTCGCCAACGCCGATGCGCCTTCCTCGGCCGTCATCGAGACGGGTGTTCTCGACCTCACGGGCAGCGGCACGCTCTCCGTGTCGGCAGAGATCGACGAGAGTTTCGACATTCTCGCGAACGACCAGGACATCTACGAGTCGACGCTCATCCATTACGGTGAACTGAAGGGCGAACCTGACAATCTCAATCCGTCGACCGACTTCTCGGCGTCCGAAATCCAACAGCACAACGAAACGGTTGCCTTTGTTAAATGGACGGGGGACATTGTCTTCGGCGAGGGTGATGAGGACGATGACCAGGACGGTACGGTCGGCATGTCCTACAGCGTTGAGAGCATTCAGCTTTACGACGAATCCGGCGCCGGCCTTGTTCTGCAGACGACGAATGCGACGGGTGTCGACGCAGCGCTCTCTGCGCTCGTTACGGACTATGTGGACGCGAGCGGAACCACGCTTGCCGCCGGCAACATTACTTTCAGCGGCGGCAACATCACGATCGGCGCCGGAACGGCGGACGAAAAAGCTAACAGCTACACCGGCACGACCTATGTCACAGCCGGTTCGGTGACACTCAACAAGAGCGGTTCGTTCGGGAAGACCGAACTCTTGAACGTTGCGGGCGGTGAGGTGGACTTCAACGGCCGGAGCGAAATGCTCGGCGCTATCAATGTCGGAACTTCAGGTAGCATCACGGGCTCGGGTTCCGTCACGCTCGGGAGCGCCGATTACGAGAACCGAACCTCGTCGATCAGCGGCGCGCATTCTGGCTTCACGGCCGATGTGGTGCTCGCGAACGGGCATACGCTCACCCTCAACGACACGCTCGGCATTGGTTCGAGCGGGACGGTTTCGCTTGTTGACGGCACGAAGCTCGTCATCAACGACGCGCTCGGCGGCAACTTCTCGAAGACGGTTGCGGGCGCGGGCGGTACCGTTGAATTCTCCGGCTCCGGACTCAACATCACCTCCGACAATTCGGCCTATCAGGGCGACTGGACGCTTACGGCGAACTCCACTGCCTCGGCGAGCGGCACGGCGGCTTTGAGCGCCGACGCCATCCTCGGCAGCGGCGGCAAGTTCTTGCTCAGTACGGGCAGCACGCTCACGCTCTCGCAGGCTTCGAGCGGCATCATCGTTGACAACGTCTTTGCCGGTGCGGGTACGCTCGTTGTGAGCGGCACGCAGGGTCAGGCGTTCGGTTTCAGTACTGACTGGACCAACGATGAAACGGCCGCCTTTACGGGCACGCTCAGCCTTCAGTCCGGCATCAACATGACCGTGGGCGGCGAGGCCGACTCCACGGGCGCCTACAATAGCGCGAATCTGAGCAATGCGGACATTGTGCTTGACAGTGCTTCGACGATCACCGTTGCAACGCAGAATTCGGTTGTCGATACGTTCGACACGCTCACCGTCAACGGCGGCACGATCAAGCTTGACGGCACGTTCGGCCTCTGTACGACGACGGAAGCGCTTGGTCAGCTGCAGGTGGGGTCGCTTACCGGTTCGGGCAACATTGCGCTCGCGATTCCCGATTCGAGCGATACGGTTGACCAGACGATCGGTCAGAACGATCTTTTGACGATCGACGACGATTCGCACTTCCAGGCGCTCATCACGGCTGAGACCGGCTCGGTCTCGGAGAACGGATGGACGCTCAACGGCAGCCCAACTACTACGGGCTCGGGCCTTCGTCAGGCGGTTCGCAATGCCGACGATACGGATACCGTCGCGCATGCGATCTACGATTACGCGCTGGCGACCGGTAAGGTTAATTCGGAGAGTGATTCGCTTGGCATTGAGTACACGCTCAAGACGGTCGACATTGTCGACAACATGACGCTCAAGCTTTCCGACAGCGGCTCTCTCAGCGCCGTGATTACGGACTCGAGTGGCGCCGGCACGCTCCTCATTACGGGTCAGATCGAGCTGACTGGTCAGAACGAATACGAAAGCGTCACCCGGGTTTCGGGTCCTAACGCTTCGCTTACCGTCGGTTCGTCCGGCCTCGGCAACACGACCGCACTTTTGCTTGAAAGCGACGTTTCGTTCATTAATGAAGGCATCAACAGCGCGGGCTACTTGAACGCCGGTGGTTCGACCATCAAGCTTGACGAGGCGCTCACGCTCACCGGCGGAAACAATTCCACGATTACGGACGGTGTCATTGCCGGCAGCGGCGCGCTGAATGTTCAGAAAACCCAGCTCACCGTCAGCGGTGATATCGATGACGACGCGTTCTCAGGCAGCGTGAATCTCTCTTCCGGTGCCGATCTCGTACTTGACAATGTGTCAGGTATCGGCTCGGGAAGCGTTAATTTCGTATCCAACGCAAGCACTGTCTATGTCAATGGGACAAGCGGGACGACGCTTACGAATACTTATTCGGGCGGCGGAACCATCTCCGTTGATCTTTCGGGTTCCGGGAATGTCTTTGACTTCAGCCAGAATCAGAAGAGCGGCGCCTTTACCGGCAGACTCTCACTGGAAAACGCCGGTTATCACCTCTATGAAGACGGCGGCGCCCTTGCAAGCGCGACACTGTTGGTGTCCGGTGGTTCGAATGTCGTCGTCAATACCGTCGGCGAAGTTGATGATCGCACAGTCGGAAGGCTTGAACTGGCTGGCGGCGTGATTGACTTCGGCGAAATGACCGAAGGATCTGAAAAAGGGCAAATTGAAATTGGTGGGTTGACTTTTAACGGGAATTACGGGCTCACCACTCTCCGTGTTGCTCTTGAGGACATTACCGGTCTTGCTGCAGATGTTGCGGGTTCCAGTGTTTTTGACCACAATTCCGGCTTTTCGGTGCAGCTCATTGAAGGCGTAGATTTGACCAATTGGTCGATGAATATCTTCAATTTCAGCGAGTCCTTCGAAGAGGTTCAGCAGGTTACGCAGTCTGGTCGCCATGCGGACGGTTCCGCAACGGCCGAGCTCACCTATTCGAACGGCCATCTTGTCGGTAACACGGACGGCATCAGCGCGTCGTGGACCCTTTCGCAGATCAACCTGTTGTCCGGCAACGGCGAGGGCTTCCTGATCAACGCTTCCGGCGAAAGCGGACAGTCCGGGACCATCAGCGCGCTTATCACCGGTGAAGGTAGCATTGAGTTTGCGGGCGGCACGATCAAGCTGAATCATGCCAACAATACCTACACGGGCAACACCTACGTAACGAACGGCAAGCTCGAGCTCGCTGCCAACGAAGCGCTCGGCGATTCGGCTTTGCTTGAAGTTACCGGCAGCGGCACCGTCTCGGTCGGAAGCACGGCTCAGTCAATCGGCTCGATTTCGGTTGCGGGCGAGAACGGCTTGTCGATGGCAGGCGGTTCGCTCACGCTCACGAGCGGCGCTTCGACCATTTCCGGCGCCAACGACGTTTCGGGTACGGTTGCTCTCTCGGGCTCGAACACGACGCTGACAATTCAGAACGCTTCGGGCGTCGGCGGTTCCAATACGACCATTTCGTTGGGCGACGGCACGTCGGTCATCTTTGCGGTATCCGGGTTTGAGGATGGCGGTACTTACGCCAAGATCAATAACAAGTTGAGTGGGGCAGGTACCGTTCAGATCGGCAACGGAACGGACAAGATGCACCTCGAGCTGCTTAACACGAATAATGCGTTCGGGAAGCTCCTTGTCACCAACGGAGCAACGGTTCTTGTTAATGATCTGAATGCCGACAACAACGCACTCGGCGACGCCGCCGTAGATATTCAGGCGGGCGGTATAGCCCGGCTCCATGGCAGCGGCGGCTGGACTTTCAATAACGATCTGAACCTTATCGAGGGCGGCGAGCTTTTGCTTTTCGCTGACGACGAAATCGTTAACTTTGCCGGAACAGCTCAGCAGAATATTTCCAGCGGCAAGGTAACACTGCATCAATCGATTCTTTACCTTGGCGGAGATCCGTCCGGGGCGGCCAATGCGGCGGTCCTTGATACGGCCCATCTCAATGTTGGCTACAAAGGCGTACTGCATGTGGCCACCGGCAACGACGCGCAGGTGCTTGACAAGCTCACGCTGGGCAGCAGCGGTCACATTTGGTTCGACGGCACGCTCGGTGTAAGCGGAACGGGGACGACGCAGCTCGGTCAGCTTAAGGTCGGCAGTCTCGGTGACATGACCGGCACCATCCACCTGACCGCTTCGTCCGCAGCGGGTTCGGGCGGCGAGATTGATGCCGCCGAACTCCTCAATGTCGCTGACAGCGGCAGCTTCCAGTCGTTGATTGAGGTGATCGGTACCGATGAAACGATCACCAACGACGAGCTTTCGGGTACGAATCTCGATGTCAGCGGCAACACCAGTGTCGTGTCCGACATCAAGGATGGCAGCGGGAATACGGTTGCTGAAGGAACCTTCGGCTTTGGCGGCACGCTTGTTGCAACTGAAGACGGCAAGCATGCCGGCGTTCAGTACGAACTGCAGCTCATCAACTTGCTGCAGACCCTCGAAATCAGCGAGTCCGGCAGCCTGAATGTCCAGATTACGGGCGGCGGCAACCTCCTGGTTTCGAATGCTTTGACGCTCTCGAACAAAGACAACGATTACAGCGGTTCGACGACGGTTTCTGGGACGGGCAGCCTTGTCGCCGGCGCGGGTGCTCTCGGCAAGACGAGCGCGCTCAACGTGTCGGGCAGCTTCACGAATTCGGGCGACAACACCGTCGGCATCTTCGATCTCTCCGGCAGCGCCGTCTTGAACAAAGGTACGACGCTTACCGTGCTCGGCACGACCGGCGAAACCAACGACTTCACCGGCACGCTCACGGGTTCCGGTTCTCTTGCGCTCGAAAGCGGCGAAACGGTAGTTTCCCAGAACAACTCTGGCTACGCCGGCAATGTCGTGCTTGGCAAGGACGGAAAGATTCACTTCAATGCGGGTGCGTCGCTCGGTACGGGGACGATCACGTTTGCCGACAGCAAGTCAAAGTTGAGTGTTGATGCATCCGGCGCAACCACGCTCACCAACAAGCTTGATCTCTCCGCTGACGGCGGCGAAATCGTTGTAAGCGGTGACGGTGACGACACGTTTGCTTTCCGCGCCGATGACTTTCAGGCTGCAAGCGACTTCCTCGCAGGCTCGAAACTGACGCTCACCGGTACGAATTACAGCTTCACGACCGCCGGCAACGACGTTTTGGACAACGTCGCGCTCTCCGTGACGAGCGGAACGCTGACGGTCAACGGCGATGCCGGTCTGAGCGACCGGAGCGTTTACGGTCTTTCGTTGACGGATGCCGTCGTCGACTTCGGCAAGCTTGGCAATGGAGACGGCGTACTGGATCTCGAACACCGGAATCTCACGATCGGCGGCTCTTCGGGCTCGACGACGGTTCGCCTGGACAGCGAATTCCAGAGTGTTGAGAGCGACACCGGCTCGGCTGCCTTCATGCAGGGCGGCTCCTTGACGCTGATCCGCGACGCTTCAAACGATTTCAGCGGCGATCTTTCTAAGCTGAAGCTTGAGCTTGACGGTGCTGCGTCCGCCGGCACGGCGATTGAGCAGGCGGTTATTCAAAACAACGTCGAAACTGCTCGTCTCGAAGGCACGGCGCAGGGTTTCGGTGCGGTTCAGGGTGAAGATGACGGGCTTTGGGATCTGAATCTCAACCTCAGCTTCACGACGCTTCGAATCAATAAGGACCGTACCTTTACGGTTTCCGAGGACGGTGATATCGGGCTCGTCATAACCGACAACGGTGCAGATGCGGCCGGAAGCTTGTCCATTTCCGGCGGTGCAAGCGTTCAGCTTTTGAAAACCAACTCGTATCACGGAGAAACTTCTGTCTCGAGCGGTGCGAAGCTCATACTTGCTGCAGACAATGCGCTCGGCAACACCAGCGCACTTAATACCGAGACGGGCACGTCGGTTGCCTTCGGCGACACGAATCAGACGATTGGTGCAATCCACGCTTCGGGTGCGCTCGTCTCGGACAAGGGCGCTTCGGGCAAGCTCACGATTACGTCGGGCGGCGAGGTTTCAGGTGCCAACGCGGACTTCCACTTGGATGTCGACCTGACGGGCACCGACGATCTCACGCTCACGGATGTTGCATCGCTCGGCACCGACAATCTCGTAACGATTGCCAATGAACAGGCAGAACTCGTTCTGGCCGGTGCCGGCGGATCGTTCAGCAACGATCTTTCGGGTGCCGGTTCGCTCAGAATCGGTGCCAGTTCGGACGTGGCGCTCACGGGCGAGAACGACCTCACGGGCGGTCTCGCGGTTGACGCGTCCGGCAAGGTGAGTGCGGGCGGCAATATCTACGACCACATTGGTACGGGCACAGTTGCGCTTGCCGGCGAAGCCGACTTCACGCTTGAATCGCAGGACACTGCCGATTGGACGTGGGATAACTCCGTGACGGGTTCCGGTGGCCTTACGCTCGCTCGAGAGGGCTCCGACTCTCGTGACTTGCTCTTTAAGTCGGATTCGCTCTCAGGCTTCAGCGGCAAGCTGACGCTCGAAAACTGGACGATCGATCTTTCCGAAGAAACAGCTGGCGTCAAGAGCGCCACGCTCGAAGAGATTTACAATTCTGCTCTCACGGATCTCACGCTTAAGAACGGTGCGCAGGCGACGGTGACCGGCGAAGTCGGTCTCGAAAACAAGAAGCTCACGCTTGTCGACAACGGTCGCCTCACCTTCAACGGTGTGGGCGGCCCGGGGGCGACGGGGGCGAGTGGTGCCCACATCACTGTTGACAAGTTGCATCTTGAAAGCGGGTTCAATATCGACCTCGGCATTCAGAATGCGCGCGTCGATTCTTCCGACCTCCTGCTTCAGGACTCGGGCGTCGGTACGACGATTGATGTTGCAACCGCCATCAACGGCATTGAGGGTGACCTTGCTAACGGTACAGTGTCGGTGAACGGAGACAGTAGCGAAGGCAAGACGATCCGCTTTGATGTCAGTCAGTTGGGTAGCGGTGCGGAAAGTGGCCATGTGGCTGATGCGATCTACAGCTACGAAGTGGGCGAAGTCAACGTCGAAGGCAGTGAAACGGCCGAAGAGCTTCAGATCAGCTACAGCCTCGAAGGTATCGATATTAATAAGGACATGACGCTCGTTCTTGCGGGGGACGAAGACGATCCGTCCGGTAACGCCAGCACGCTCAGTGTCTATCTGACAGGTGACGGCAGTTTACGCATTGCTGACAATACAGTTCGTCTGAGTTCTAAGCTCAAGAAGGGTAAGTACGATTACAAGGGCACGACGACCGTTACGAGCGGCGCAAAGCTCTACGCGGAAAAAGGCACGCTCGGCGAAACTGCGCGTCTTACCACCGAGTCCGGTGCGCATACCTATATCGAAGGCGACAACACCGTTCGCGGCATCACGTTGGCTTCTGGCGGTCAGCTTGCCATCGGTTCCACCGACTCGATGAGCGGCGAGAGCGATGTGACGCTCACGATCATCTCGTCGACCGACGAGAAAACGTCTGCTGACCAGATCAATCACCTCTACGGCGAACTGCACGGGCATGGTGACTTGGAGGTCGTCGGCAACGGTCAGGTTGATGAAGGCGTGGCCGCGGACCTTACGATTCACGGTTCGCAGACGAGCTTCTACGGCGACCTTGTGCTCACGAATGGCGCTTGGGTTGACATTGCCGCGACGGACAGCAGTCTCTTCGGCAACAGCTCGGCCGGCAACGAGGTGGTGGTCTATAAAGATTCGCTCCTGACAATCGAGTCCGATCGCTCCGGTGACGCTTCGTTCTACGGCGTCTTTACGGACGGCAAAGACGGTTCAGGCGGCGGCACGGTCGAAATTTCGCTCCTGAACACTTCGGATCACTTCCGCTTCGCGGCGGCACAGTCGGATGCCGACTTCACGGGCACCTTCGTGCTCAATAGCGGCACGATCGACTTCACCGATCTCTTCACGTCAACCAGCGGGAGCGGCGATCCGCTTGCCGGGGCAACGCTCGTCCTTAACGACGGCGGCGTGGTCGACCTCGTGGGCGACGGCTCCGGAACGAGTGCTTCGAACGAACGCAAGCTCGGCGGCCTCACCATGGCGGGCGGCACGATCGAAGCCGGGGCTATCGGCTACAAAGAAGGCGAGGGTGCTTTCAACTCAACGATCAACCTCGGCGGTTCGGGCACTCTGACGCTCGAGAGCGCTAAGGTAGCTGCTGGTGACCGGCAATCCACCGTTGTCCTCGGCACGACGGATGATGCCATCCAGATTTCCGACAGCGGCTCCGAAATTCTCAATGCCGGCTCTGTCGGCGCGAACGTCACTGTCATCTCCGGCATCGGCGATCTCGTTCTTGTGGACGACGATGCATCCGAAACCGTGAGCGGTTCGACGGTGATCGATAGCGACTATCTCCACGCCGAACGTCCGGCGAACGGGACCGCCCAGGAAATTGAGCAGAAAGTCATCTTGGCGGACGGCAGCTCCGAATACAGGAGTGTTGCCGAAACCGTTCGCGAGTACGACGAGAACTTCACGTACAACAGCGAGTCCGGCACGCTTTCGATCGGCTACAAGGTCTCCGATCTTGGTTTGCTCTACGAAACCGGCAACGTCAACAGCAGCAACTACACTGATGATTCTCGCTGGCGGGGTCTTACCATCACGGCCAATGCGGCAGCGGACGGGACGTCTGTCTTTGACGCACTCATCAAGAACGGTGAGAACGGCAACGCGGCCGGCAACATTGTCTTCAAGGGCGCCGACGGCAAGGGCACGATAACGCTTGCAGGGGATGAAAATACCTACACGGGCAAGACGTGGCTCACTAAGAATGCTCAGGTCGTCTTCGATACCGACTCGGGCTTCGGCAGAACCGATGCGCTTCGCGTTGACTCGGGTAGCTCCGTTGACTTTGCGGGGCACGACCAGTCGATGGACGCGCTCTTTGCGCTCGGCGACGATGCGCTTAAGAGCACGGACGAGGCCAATCTTGCTGTCAACGGTACGGCGATCATCAACGGCGCCAACGCTAGCCTGAACGCTCACTGGACGTTCAACGGCGACGTGACGATCGGCGACAAGCTCTCTCTCGGCTACGGTGCCGTCGAACTCGCCGGTATGACGACGCTCACGATTTCGGGGAGCGAAGCGGACGGTACGATCGGCAATGCGATCACGGGCGGCGAACTCACCAACATCTACGTGACTTCGGGCGCCAATGTCTCCTTTGCGAACGCCGATATTCTGTCCGGACCCAACTTCACGGGCAATATTGCCGTTTGGAGCGGTGCGTCTGCCGGCTTCGCGATCGAAAGCGGCGCCACGGTCAGCAACGGTCTTACCATCGGCAGCACCGGCAAGGTCAGCTTCGAATCGACTTCGGGCGGCACGCTCGCCTTTGAAGACGCCAACATTTACGGCACGCTCGAACTCAACAACGTCACGTTCGACCTTGACGCGCACGGCGACGCCTTCAATCGCGGCTCGAGCCTTGTTGCCAACGCCGGCACGCGGATCGATGTCTCCGACGCCGTTTCGGGCGCCGTCTCTAACATCACGCTCAACAGCGGCAGCACGGTGGCCTTTGACAACGGCACGCCGGGCGCAGCGGGCGAAGGCGAAGTCGCGAGCATCAATCTTGGCAGCAGCGGCACGCTGACGCTTGCGGGCGACGTGACCGTTGACCTCGATATCAACGATTACGCCGACGCTTCGGATGTCGAAGATGCGCAGGGTGATCTCATCAATCGTCCGCTCACTGCACAGGATCTGACCGGTCAGGACGGCGGCGCGGTACTCGCGACGCTCATTGCGGGTCAGGTTTCGAGCGCTACGGCCGACCTCAATCTCAAGACCGACGGCAATGATGTTGAAGAGAACAAGCTCAACATTGCCATTCGCAACGCCGCCAACGGCGAAGAAGTTGCTACCGGCACCTACGACTACAAGCTTGTCCTCGACAAGGACGGCTCCGGTTCCGGTCTGAAGCTGTCCTACGGTCTCACCGAGGTCACGATCCGCGACGGCAAGACGCTTGAGCTTACGGGCACGAGCGCCGACGAAGACGACAACGAGCTCACGGCCGCACTCAAGGGCACGGGCAATCTGCGCATCACCGAAGGCGAAGTCACGCTCGTCGATAAGGACAGCGACTACACGGGCAGCACGTCCGTGGCTGCGGGTGCGGCGCTTGTTGCTGGTTCTGCCGGACATACGCTCGGCCAAACGTCCGAACTGCGCCTCGAAGGTGCCACCGGCGTCGTGAGCGGCGCTTCGGCGACGATTCTCGGCGAAGAGACGGTCTACGGCCTCAACGTTCAATTGGGTGCGACCCTCAACCTCGTTGCCGGTTCCGGTGAAGGCGCCGGCGCGGTTCTCACGGTTGCGGGCGGCGAGGATGACAACGTCATTGCCGGCAACGATGCGCTCGGCCAGGGCGGCGGCAAACTTGCCGTCTCCGGCGACGGTACGAAGCTCACGGTCGAAGGCGCCAACAGCCGATTCACCGGTATAACGAGCGTCGAGTCGGGAGCCGTCCTTTCTGCCGGCAACACCGCTTCGCTTGGCACGGGGAACACCGAGATTGCCGCCGGCGGCACGCTCGAAGTTGTCGCTGCGGTTGACGCAACGAGCGGCGCGAGCCGCGTTGTATCGCAGATCACCAATTCGGTGACGGGAGCGGGCGACGTGGTGATCAATCTTTCGGGTACGGCACAGGCGAACCAGAAGATGTTCCGCTTCGCCGACGATCAGACTTCCGGGTTCTCGGGCAACATCGTGCTTGAGAACGGTGGCTACTCGCTTGCCTATGCCAACGACGGCGACGCAGAGACTGACTACACGGCCAATCAGCTTGCGGCGATGAATTCGCGAATCTCGGTTGAAGAAAACGGCCATCTCTACGTGAGCACAGTTGATCACCAGATCAACCGCTACATCGACAAGCACGTCCGAGCGCTTACTCTTAATGGTGGCAACATCTACTTCGGCGGCTTGCGCTACGACATGACCTCGATGGACGAAAGCCTCGGCGGTCAGCTGCAGCTTGCGGGCGACACCGACAAGAGCGCAACGCTTGAGATCCAGCCTGAGTCGCTCGTGAACCTTGATGCGGGCGCGACCAACACGCTCACCGACGGCTCCGAACTGCTCATCGCCGACGAGGGCGCGAAGATCGACCTCATCCAGAATGCGGCCGATGTCGTACTTGGTTCCGACGCGGACACGATCTGGGCCTCCTCGAGCGACGAAGCCGATTTCACGGATCTGCTCAACGACTACCTGAAGCTCAACACGGTCAATTCCGATGCCGAACAAACGCTGACGCAGGACGGCCGCGATGTGGCGATCGTTACGCGCGGCTTCGGCAGCAGCGGTCATAACGAAGTCTTCGGCGTTGAACAGAACGATTCTTTGACTTGGGATCTTTATCTCAACTACCACGTCTCGAAGATCGAACTGATCGATTCGGAAAACGCGCAAGGTCTGCTCATCACGAATGACGAAGCCGGGTCTGATTCGGATCTGACCGCTCTTGTCACGGGCTCGGGCAACCTGACGCTTTCCGGCGTTTCCGGCACGACGATCGCGCTTGGCGACGGTTCCGATGCTACGCAGAACGACTACACGGGACGCACCACGGTCACGGGCTCCGTCACCGTGAAGGCGGCCGAGGACAACGCGTTCGGCAATACGTATCGTCTCAATGTCGAATCCGGTGCGAAGGTTGACTTCGGCGAATTTGATCAGACCCTCGGCATCCTTGAAGCCCGCGGAGACGATGCGCTCGCCGGTACGGCCGACTCCGTCGTCACGATTACCGACGACATGATCGTCACCGGCAAGAACGACGGCTTCCAGTCGCAGCTGAGGCTCGAGTTCTCCGGCACGGGCACTGTCACTGATGTCGGCGGTCTCGGTACGGGCGACATTTCGATCGGCGAAGACTACACGCTCGTTATCGCCGACGAAAACGCGTCCGACGGAAACCGCGTCGGTAACAACATCACGGGCTCCGGTACGGTGGTGATCGGTCGCGACGACGCGACGGGCACGATTGAACTCGGCGGCAGCAACGCCGGGTTCACGGGCAACGTGCGCGTCGAAAGCGACTGGGCGCTCGAAGCTTCGATGGACAAGGGCGAAACAGCCGCCGACCGCATCGGATCGGGCAACCTTGTCCTCAGCAGTGGCGCAACGGGCAGCTTCACGCAGACCGAAGGCAGCCTCGACTGGACGTCTGCCGTGATCGGCGAGGGCGACCTCGTTCTCTCCGCCGGCAAGGACAGCGACGTGACGATTTCGGGCGGTCTCGATTACTTCAACGGCGACATCACGATCGGCGGCGGACGCTTTGAGCTCGCTTCCGGCAACGGCAATGTTGAAAACGTCGACGGCTCCAACCTCCATGCCACGGGTGAGGACACGACCGTCGTCGTGGCCGACCAGGGCACGGTGATCCTCGGCGACGACCTCTCCGTTGAGTCGGGCGCTTCCATCGTCTTTGAAGGCGACGTCACCCCGGGTACGATCGGCGACGCTCAGCTTGTCGTGGCGGGTGACCTCACGATCACCGAAAGCAATGTCACGATCAACGTCGGTGGCGAACTCGATCCGGGTGATCCGGACACTGCTTCGCTCAATGTTCAGGATGTGACTTCCGCCGACCGCAGCGACGAACTTGCGCTCGTCATCGCCGAAGCGGACAACATCGTCCTTTCGGGCAACGACCTTGTCGTACTCGGACCGGACGGCAATCCGATCAATAATCCGGAAGATCGGCTGGGCGTTTCGATCGTTGACGGCGAGGAAGAGATTGCCACGGGCTACTACGACTTCGGCCTTACGTCGAGCGAGTCGGGCGGTCGCGACATCCTCGGCGTCGGCTATCGGCTCATGGAAGTCAACGTGAAGGACGGCAAGACGCTGGTTTTGAACGGCGCCCATGCAGCCGACGTTGACTACGAAAACGCCTCCTCGTTTGATGCCGATATCACCGGCAATGGCAATTTCGCGCTTGCGAACGGCGAGCTTACGCTCACGGGCAAGAACACCTACACGGGTTCGACGCTCGTCGGCGACGGTACGTCCGAGACGACGCTCACGGTCGACCGCGGCAGCAGCCTCGGCGATACGTCTACCGTCAATGTCTCCGACAACGCCACGCTGGTGAATCGCTCCGACCTGACCGATGCGGGCAGCATCCAGGTTGCGTCGGGCGGCACCGTCACGCTCGAGGACGGCAGCGTCTTCACCGTGACCGATGTTGCCAACGAATCCAACATCGCGGGTACCCTCACGGGCAGCGGTGCGCTTCACTTGAACGACAACGTCGACATTGACGTTGCGGCCGACAAGGCGCAGAACTTCACGGGTATCGTTTCGGTCGGCAGCGGTGCCGTCTACAACCTGCTTTCGAACGTCACCGACACGGTGACCGTCGCGAGTCGCTTCGAATCCGACTCGGGTGACGACGCGGTTGTGGGCATGACCGGCGACTTCTCGCTTGAAGCAAAGAACACCGCTTATCACGGTGCGTTCGTCCTCTCGGATGGCACGGTGATCCGTACGAATTCGATCGCTTCGCTCGGCGCGGCCGATGCCACGATCACGACGGCGGGCGATTACGCCGAGGCCGGCGGCACTGCTTCGCAGGCCGACGACAATGCGACGGTTATCCTCGACTACGCCGACCGCGAGACGGTGGGCGACGTCACGCAGACGATGACCTCGGGCATCACGTTCGTGAAGACGGGCGATGGCGTTGTTGAACTCTCCGCCGAATCGCTCGGTGCGGGTGCGGTCAAGTCGTCCGAAGGCGGCATCATATTCGGCGCTGCCGGCGACAGCACGGTCTATGGCACGGCTCTCACGGTCGAGGGCGGCGCCTGGGCTGCCGGCTTCGGCGGCGTGGGCTCCCTCAGTGTTGCGTCCGACGGCGCCTTCTATCTCGGCGGCGTTGACGGCTACAACTCGATTGTTTCGAGCGGCTGGACGTCCTCCGAAGGTTCGAGCACCGTCCAGTTCACGGTTTCGGGCAATGTCACCAACAACGGCACGATCTATGTCGGCAACAAGAATTCTTCGGGTGACACGCCTGCGGATTCGAACTACATCGGCAACGAACTCGTGATTGAAGGCGACTACATCACCGACGGAGGCACCCTTGACCTCAACGCGATCATCGCAGGCAAGGACAATTCCAAGTCCGACCACGTGACGATCAAGGGCGAGATCGACGGTACGGGCTTCATTGACGTCAATTACGACAGTTCGGTGAGTACTGGCGGCGAACTCGAATACCTGGGTCTTGTCAGCGTTGCCGAGGGCGAATCGGGCGACAGCCTCAAGCTCAAGGACTCGATCAAGATCGGCGATCTCTACTACCGACTCATGTGGTCGTCCGAACAAAACGAGTACTACCTGCAGTCGTCTGTCACCGACCCGGGTGATGATCCCTGGAACACAGAGGATGTGGAAAACATCCACGCAGGTACACGTTCCGCACTGGCCTTCATGCAGGCTCAAGCCTTTGACTTGAGTCTGCGCGGACATCTCGGTGAAACGCTCTACGTGGATCCGGTGACCGGAGAACAGCGTAAGTCTTCGTTCTGGATGGTTCAGCGCGGCGATTGGACGAAGTTCTCGAATGCAAGCGGACAGATGGATGCCGACGGCAACCTCTACACCACGCATTTGGGTACCGACCTCTTTAAGCGTGAAACCGACGGCGCAACGTTCCGTTGGGGCGTGCTTGCCGGCTTTGCCGACGGTGACTTCGATGTCTCGTCGAATGTCGACGGCAAGAGCTCGAAGGGTTCGTTCCGCGGCTACTCGGCCGGTCTGTACATGACGGCAGAGAGCAAGGCCGAAAGCGGTCCGTTCCTCGGATTGCAGTTGCGTTGGAACCGCTTCGACAGTGAAGTCGGTCAGGATGACTACGATGTCAACGGTTTGAGCCTCACGGCGGAAGCCAGTTGGGATCAGCTCCTCTCCAAGGGCATTACCGACGGCGGTCGCAACTACGAATGGCGTCTGGAACCGCACGTTCGTGCGTACTGGACGAACTTCGGCGATCCGGACGATTGGACCTCGAGCTTGGGCGAAACCTACTCGTCCGACTTTGACAACGGCTTGCTGGTGCGTGTGGGTGCCCGCACGAAGATCCAGACGACATTGGGTACGGGTCCTGCTTGGCAGGCCTATGCCGAAGCCAACTGGGTCTACAACAACGGGGACTACTCCACCACGATGTCGACGAAGTACGGCGACGTCACAAGCACGCAAAACGGTGCCGAGTTTGCCGAATTCCGTTTGGGTCTCGAAGCACAGTTCACAACCAACGTGAACGTGTGGCTGGAAGGCCACCATCAGACGGGTTCGGACGACTACGAATCGACCGGCGCGATGTTCGGCTTCAAGTACATGTGGTAATGGTAGGATCAGGTTCGGCGTGAAAGCGCCGAACCTGTGTCAACAGCCTGCGGAAACTTCGAGACGAAGCGTTTTGAAGTCACCGCAGGCTTTTTTTGCCAGTCCGATGGCGCAATTGTGAAAAATAGTTCGAAAAATGAGTGCGCATTTGTGAAAAGAGGTTTTGCGATGATATTCGAGCGAAAAATTTTCCAAGAAATGCTCAAGTGAAAGGAGCAGTACGCGCCGCACTACGCCTTGTTCCTCAA
>UMHZ01031840.1_pt1 | contig 23329 bp, 18 predicted proteins | sample 1965671 | NCBI WGS metagenome assembly UMHZ01 (sample SAMEA4836111, study PRJEB28245) | human gut metagenome | biome: gut microbiome; material: fecal sample | place: Denmark | collected 2008 | reverse complement strand
AAGATACTGATGTGAAAAAGATGATGTATAAATAATTAGGAGATGAGAAATATGAATGATGATGAACAGTGCCCTGTATGTGGTAGAAGAAGAATATTAAAGAAAGTATGCTATGATCCTAATTCGGTTTTTTACGAATGTCCAGTTTGTGGACAATATGAATATTCAATGGAGAATAGTACATATGAAAAATTAGATGATAAAGAATTAGTAAATTAAGCATTATATATGACGGCATATTTGTATGAAGGAAGTGATATTTATCCGGATCAATTTGAGCCTGACAAAAAGATTGATTGATAAGGGGTTAAGAACAATATAAAAATAATCAAGCATATAAAAATGTTTCTTAAAAGTTATTTTCTAACAAGTGAAGTATGAAACATATTTATATGCTTTTTTAATGTATAGGAAAATGCTCATAAAATAATTCCACCAACGAGATTAACAACAACCGCTGCAACCCATGCGATACTGCATTGAAGCAATATGACAAGCAATGCCCATTTTCCACCAAGTTCACGCTTTATTGAAGCTATTGCCGCAACACAAGGTGTGTACAAGAGGCAGAATACTAAGAGTGCCATTGCGTTTACAGGTGATATGATTCCGAGTAAAAATGATGTTTTTGGTATAAGTACCGAAAGTGTTGATACCACGCTTTCTTTAGCCATAAATCCGCAGATAAGTGCCGTGCATATACGCCAGTCGCCAAATCCGGCAGGCGAAAAGACAGGAGCGATAACGCCCGCTATGGATGCTAAAATACTTGATTTTGAGTCTTCTACCACATTGAATCTGAAATCAAAATTTTGTAATACCCATATGACGATTGTAGCAAGAAAGATTATGGTGAAGGCTTTCTGGAGAAAGTCTTTCGCTTTTTCCCATAAAAGCTGAGCTACATTTTTTATGCCTGGCATACGATAGTTAGGAAGCTCCATAACAAATGGAACGGGTTCGCCTTTGAAGAGTGTTCTTCTAAATATCAGTGCGGCAGTTATGGCAAAAATAATGCCAATAAAATAGAGCAGTATCATGACAAGTGCTGCGTTGCCGGGGAAAAACGCAGTTGCAAAAAATGCGTATATAGGCAGTTTTGCCGAGCAGCTCATAAAAGGTGTGAGCAGTATCGTCATTTTTCTGTCGCGTTCTGAGGAAAGAGTTCTGCTTGCCATAACACCGGGAACTGTACAGCCGAAGCCTATGAGCATAGGGACTATGCTTCTGCCGGAAAGTCCTATTTTTCTTAAAAGCTTATCCATGATAAATGCAACACGAGCCATATAACCGCTGTCCTCCAGCAATGACAAAAACAAAAATAATGTTACAATAATAGGAAGAAAGCTGAGTACACTTCCCACACCGTTAAATATTCCGTCAATTACAAGAGAATGAAGGACACTGTTTACATTGAGTGATGTCAGAGCTTTGTCGACAGCATTTGTGAGAAACTCGATACCAAGTTCAAGCAGGTTTGAAAGTGCAGCACCGATTACATTAAATGTAAGATAGAATACGAGTGCCATGATGATGGCAAAACTTGGGAGTGCCGTGTATTTTCCAGTCAGTACCTTGTCGATTTTTCGGCTTCTCGTATGTTCTTTACTTTCGTGTGGTTTTACAACAGTTCCATCGCAGGTTTTTAATATAAAGTGAAATCTCATGTCGGCTATGGCTTCTGCACGGTCGAGCATTCTGTCTTCTTCCATCTGCTGGATAATCTGTTCAAGTATATTTGATTCTTTTTCATTTAAGTTAAGGGCTTCTTTGATAAGAGAGTCACCTTCGGCAAGTTTTGATGCTGCAAATCGTACAGGGATATAAGCCTTTTTGGCTTTGTCCTCGATGAGGTGCATAATTCCGTGAATACAAGCATGGACGGCACTGCCGTTATCATCAGGAGAGCAGAAATCGGTTCTTATAGGTGTTTCCTGATATTTTGTTACATGGAGTGCATGGTCTATAAGTTCTTCTATGCCTTCGTTTTTTGCAGCAGATATAGGAATTACCGGGACGCCGAGCTGTTTTTCCATCTCATTTATATGTATTGCACCACCATTTTCCCTTACCTCATCCATCATATTAAGGGCAATGACCATTGGAATATTAAGTTCAAGAAGCTGCATTGTCAGATATAGATTTCTTTCTATATTAGAGGCATCGACAATGTTTATGATACCTTTTGGTTTATCTTTCAGTATAAATTCTCTGGTTACTATTTCCTCGCTTGTATAAGGCGACATTGAATAAATACCGGGCAGATCGGTGATAAGGGTGTTTTTGTGGTCTTTTATCACACCGTCTTTTCTGTCTACCGTTACACCGGGAAAGTTCCCTACATGCTGGTTTGAACCGGTAAGTCTGTTAAAAAGTGTTGTTTTGCCACAGTTTTGGTTGCCGACAAGGGCAAAAGTCAATACTTCATCATCAGGCAGAGGATTGTGGTGTTCTTTTTTATGTTCTTCGTTATATTCGCCAAATCCTGGATGAGGAATCGACTTGTGTGGTTTGCTTTTCTTCGGTGTTTTATCGGATACAATCGGTTCAACTTCAATTTTTTTCGCATCGTCAAGTCTAAGTGTCAGATCGTATCCGTGAAGTTGTAATTCAAGCGGATCACCCATAGGTGCAAGTTTTATAAGAGAGAGAGTAGTTCCTTTTATAAGTCCCATATCGAGAAAATGCTGTCTTAAAGCACCCTCACCGCCAACGGATATTATTTTGGCACTGTCACCGGCTTTTAAGTCACTAAGATTTATTTTTTTGTTCATTTTATCCTCATTTCCGAGCAATGATTAGTTATTAAGCTAAGATACGAATTAGTATTTGTAATATAAAAGCCATTTGTTTTTGCTCAGGTACAAACAGCCACTTTTTGATATGACTTATCAAAAAACATCTGATTACTGATAAATCTTATCAAAAAGCGGGACTGTTCGCAATAGTTAAATAAAAATCAATCAGATGATAAGCCACAGTTTAGTCATGAAAAGACAATGAATGTATAGTATTAATATCTATACTGAATATGTGAATAATTATACACTAGAAAACGAGTGGAGATAAAATAGAGTAATACAGAGTGTTTAAAAAAATTAAAGAAATAAAATAAAATTTTATATTTTAATTGCTTCAGATTTGTGGTATTATATTATGACAAAAGAAAATAGTTATTAGTCACATCATATATGTGACCAGTGACGAAAGTTCGGGAGGTAGGTCTTATGGCTGATGTTAATCAGGAAGTTAAAGAATTAAAAGAGAAGATTGAGTTTTGTTCGTATGTTATGAAATATGGGAGACTGATTGATATGTCTTCTGATCAGACTGTTAAAGCGTTCAAACTTAAATGTGAATTGGAAGATGAGCTGAGATTCATCGAATTAAAAAATAAAAATGGAGGCAAATAAAAGAGTGTTGCCAGAAATTAAAACTACCGTAATATTATCCTATAATAAAGCGGTAGTTTTTTTGTTTGAATTTTTACATTGAAATTAATTTGGAAAAATCACAAATTTTTGTTTAAAATCTGTAATGTTAAATTAAAAAATCGTTACTCCATAGGGTTCTAATGTAAGTTTATCACCTGATATAGTGCTGAAACTTAATTCTTTATCAGTGACATTCAGGTAAAATTCTATTGTATCACCGTTTTCGTCCTCACGCTTATGATATTCTATTCCATCGGGGAGTACATAGTATGGTGTTTCTGTTTCTTCAAGCATAGTCTTGAAAAGCTCAGACATTGTATTCATATCAAGTCTTGCAGCAACATAGTATGATTTGCCATCACCATATGTTTTTCGTGTTACAACGGGAGTTCCGGCATAAAAATCACTGTCATATCTTGCGATAACATCTGCATCTGATACACGGAGAATTTCAGCATAATCATGGATTTTGGCTTTGTTTCCATTTGTGAATGTGGCTGAATTTATGTCGCAGTCATAAAGTGTATCAATTTCTTCACTTATTAAGCCAAATAGCTCGCTAAGTCCGTTGCCTGGAAAACCACCGAGAAAACAGAGTGTGTTATCATCTACATAACCCGTGAGATATGTTGCAAGGAGCTGACCGCCTCGTTTTACAAATTTTTTGAGATTATCAGCTGTGCCCGGTCTTAACATATATAGCATAGGTGCGACAACTACATTGTAGTCGTCAAGATTATCATCTGATGCTACTACATTCATGTCTATTCCAAGCTTTAAAAATTCATGGTAAATGTCAGCACAGGTCTGAGGATAATTTTTTGTTTCGTCTGAAAGTCCACGCATATTTTCAATAGCCCACATATTATCCCAGTCAAAGAGAAGTGCTGCTTTAGGTTTTACCAGTGTTCCCTTTACCTTTGAGAGATTGTCAAGCATTTCTCCGACTTTGGCAACTTCTTTAAATATTCTGGTATCATCGGTGCCTAGATGGTCTACGACTGCACCGTGGAACTGCTCAAAAGCACCTCTGCTCTTTCGCCACTGGAAATACTGTACCGTGTCAGAACCACATCCTATAGCCTGTGCAGAAAAGAGTTTATGCACACCGGGACGCTTGAGTTTATTGTATCTGTGCCAGTTTGCAAGTCCCGGAGCACTTTCCATAAGCATATAAGGCTGGTCTTTTTTCATTGAACGCATAACTGCGTGGTCAAAAGAACTTCTCGCCATTGTGTCGGCAAAAGTTTCATAGTTATTATGGAAGAAAGGATAAGAGTCCCATGAAATAACATCAAGCTCTTTTGCCATCACACGATAATCAAGCCCTGGAAAAAGCTGCATAAAGTTTGTTGTGACAGGAATATTTGGTGTTCTCCTTTTGAGGATTTCAATCTCTGACTTCATATAATCAGTAGTATTCCATGTGGTAAAGCGTTTCCACTCGAGATTTAGCCCCATTATGCTGAACTCACCGTTGGCATATGGAGGTTCTATCTGTGAAAAATCATTGTATGTATGACTCCAAAAACTTGTCCACCATGCCTTATTTAATTTATTTATATTGTGGTCAAATTTATCAGCGAGATAGTCCTGAAATTTCTTTTTGCACAGAGGGCAGAAACACTCACCGCCAAATTCATTTGATATATGCCACATTGCAAGTCCCGGATGGTCGCCTACAGTGTCGATTATCTTATTTATAATGATACCGGTTTTTTCTCTGAATTTAGGTGATGACATACAGTGATTATGTCTGAAACCGTGGTGTGCACGGTGGTCATCAGCATTTACACGCATACACTCAGGATATTTTTCGTCAAGCCAGGCAGGGCGGGCACCTGAAGGTGTTGCAAGAATGGTATAGATGCCATTTTCATAGAGTTTATCCATAATGTTTTTGAGCCAGTCCATATGAAACTCGCCCTCTGACGGTTCATAGGCTGCCCATGCGAATATGCCTACGGACATACTTGTCATCTTTGCTTTTTTCATAAGTTCAATATCTTTTTCAAGAATGTCGGGGCGGTCAAGCCACTGGTCAGGGTTGTAGTCTGAGCCGTGGAGCAGTCCCTTTATCTGAGGAAATAAAATTTTTTTACTCATATAACATACCTCCAAAATTAAGTGTAAAGTATTAAGATTATAACATTTATAAGGGATATTCACAATGCAAGATTGGAATAACAGTTACAATAAATGTAACAGTTCTACCATAAAAAGGTACTTAACAATACAATGAGTAGTTAAATGTCTTGCTGATTATCTTTATAAGGTTGAAGTGATATGAGTTAAAAATACAGGCACATGGCGAGATAGCCGCAGCACCAGTGCAAAAACACGCATCCCCACAGATTTTGGTGTCTTTCATATACATATCCGAGAGCCATACTGAGTAAAAATGCACTCATCATAAAATAGAATCCGAAAGGCATATGCATAAGTGAAAAGAGCAGAGAAGTTAAAAATATGCTGAAAAATTTCTGGAAGCGTATTTTCATAAGTGATTTTACACTTGTCTGTATCACGCCACGGGCAAGAAATTCCTGAACAAAAGCGGTGAATACATAGGTGTAGACACCTGAGAGCGAACCACCTATATAGTAGTCCTTTATTTTGTAACCGAGTAACATAAGTATGGCTTTGCTAAGCAAAAGTATGCATGAAGCGACAGCCGCTATGGATAGAGACTCGACAATCGTTTTTTTTATTGTGTTTTTCCGTGGGATAAGTCCTATGTCACGCATTGAAAAGCTTGTCATAAAGACTATAACGAGAAAAAGCAAAAAGGTTATACATTCTATAATCTGAGTGTAAACGGAGGATTTTAAATATATATGTAAAGTAAATTGCAAAAGACTCCATGTCATAAGGAAAACACTGATACAGAGTATAAGACCTGCAAAAATAAAAGCACAGTCATGTTCATGCTGTCTTAATTTATATTTGTCGGTGTCATCTTCTATAAGTATTACCATGCCGTTAAAACCGGTGTCCGAGTTATAATCGGCATCGGGGTCAAACAGTTCCGTCTGCGATGGTTTTAAAAGACTTATATCTATATTAAAATAGTGTACTTCTTTTTCTTTGCCAAAACGGTATCTTATTGAAGTTTTTGGCATTACTTTTCCCTTGTCGATACTTTCACGGAAAAGTTTGTTGAAAGCTCTGTTTTTTTTGTTATTCATAAAAAGTTCTTTAAAGGACTTTCCAAGAACATCTTTTTTGGATGAAATTCTTAAAATTTCAAGACTTGCTGAATTGCAATAAGTTATAGTGCCGTCAGAGTCAAGGGTTATGACCCCGTCTGACATATTTTCAAATATCATATTTTTCTGGTCGGCAGATATGGTTGCCGGAAATTGTGGTGACATAGGAATACCTCGCTTTGTTAAATCTGGTAACAGTTCTAACTTTTTATGGCTGAACTGTTACATAATATAATCATATCATACTTCTATTGCATTTTTTTATCAAATTGGCATTGTTTATATTGACTTTTTTATCAAATTATACGAAAATAGGCATGGTATTCAATAATACATAATTATATATATAAAATTTAGAAATGGAGATGATTGAATGTTTGGTTTTGGTCAGTTAATAGACACTTTAAAGAAAAGTCCAAAGAAGATCGTTTTTACGGAAGGTGAGGATTCGCGTATTCTTGAGGCTTCTTCAAGATTACTTGCAAGTAATTTCCTTCATCCTATTCTTATTGGAAATGAAGAAAAGATTATGGATGCAGCAGAGGAGTGTGGTTTTAACATTCGAGGTGCTGAGATTATAGATCCTGAAAATTATGAGAAGATGGACGAGATGGTTGAAATGCTCTGTGAAATCAGAAAGAAAAAAGGTTTGACGCCTGAAATGGCAAGAGAAGTTCTTTCACAGGCAAACTATTTTGGAACTATGCTTGTAAAAATGGGTGTTGCTGATTCATTACTTGGCGGTGCTACATATTCAACGGCTGACACAGTTCGTCCGGCACTCCAGTTGATAAAGACAAAGCCGGGACACAGTATCGTATCATCATGCTTTATACTTGTAAGACCAAGTGCTACAGGTGAAAATGAGGTTATCGCTATGGGTGACTGTGCGATAAATATCAAACCGACTGAGGATGAACTTGTAGAGATAGCAGGTGAGGCTTCAAAATGTGCAAGGATATTCGGTGTAGATCCGCAGGTTGCATTTTTAAGTTATTCGACACATGGCTCAGGAAAGGGAGAAGATGTTGACAAGATGAGAAATGCAGCTCAGAAAGCAAGAGCAAAGTACCCTGATCTTCCTATAGATGGCGAGCTTCAGTTTGATGCTGCCGTATCACCTAGAGTCGCAAGGACAAAGTGTCCTGAATCAGAGGTTGCAGGTCACGCAAATACATTTATATTCCCTGACATTAATGCCGGAAACATTGGATACAAGATTGCACAGCGTATGGGTAATTTTGAGGCATATGGTCCTATACTTCTCGGACTTAATGCACCGGTTAATGATCTGTCAAGAGGATGTAATGCATCAGAGGTTTATTCTATGGCAATCATTACAGCAGCATTAGCTAACAACATTTAACATTATCAGGCAGCAGAGCAGATTGCGGGTATCTGCCTGACTGACAATAAATTACAAACTATAAATAAAAGCGGAAAATGATGTTTGAATTAATAAGACAATACGGCTTCTAAAATAAATGGCAGGAGTTATATTGTGCAAAGACAGCAGATTCCGCTTTGTTTATCATTATCGGATAATAGGACTGGTATATATGAAAGATAAGTTTTTCTTAATGCATATGATGCCTATAGTGAGGGCTCATATTGCGATATTTGATGAAAATGGAAATGTAAAAGAGCAATTATCTGAATCGAGAGAAGAAGATTTAAAACTATATTCAGAAATTATTAAAAAATCAAGGAAAGATTTCCCATATATTATACTTATTGATACAAGTGTTGTTGTATGCGTTATGTGGAATGAGGCAGAAAAAGAATTTATTGTTATAGGAAAGACTGCACTTTACAGTGAATTTGAAAATCGCAACCAGGATATACTTGAATGTCCCAAGGACACATATACATCTGCGATAATACTTATATGGAATAAACTTACGGGTAAAATGATAGGTAAAGGTGATCTCTGGACAAAGAACATAGTTCTTGATGATTCTGTCAGTAAGTTTGTAACAGAGAATATATTTGAATATCAGGAGAATGGAAAGCAGCATAATCCATATGCACAGGAGCAGAGGGAACATGACAGTATAAGGCGTGGCGATATAGAGGGACTTAAGGCAAGTATAAATGAGGTTTATCCGGGTGAGATAGGGAAACTTGCGGAAAATCAGGTCAGGAGTATAAAAAATGTTGCGATAGCGGTTATAACTTGTGCTTCAAGGTGTGCCGTAGAGGGTGGATTAAATGCGGAGAAAGCATTTTCAATGGCTGACGGATATATAATGTATATAGAAGAAGAGATGAATGATCCGGTAGAGATAGAACGGGTTGTAAGGGAAGCCGAGTTTAATTATGCCAGGGATGTGCATGATTTAAATAGAAAAAACATAAAAAATCCATTGATACATCAGGTTAAGGATTATATATTCTCTCATATACACGAACAGCTTATGGTAAGAAATATTGCCAGATATATAGGGGTTTCACCAAATTATCTTTCAGAACAGTTCAGCCGGTTTGAAGGAGTTACACTTAAACAGTATATTATTGATGAAAAAATAAAATCAAGTGAATATCTGTTAAAATTTACGGATTATTCTCTTCAGGAGATAAGCAGTTTTTGTGCGTTTAGTTCGCAGAGCAGATTTAGTGTATATTTTCAAAGAAAAAATGGTATCACACCTGCAAAATATAGAAAAATGTATCAAAAAGGGAAAAAATAGAAAAAAAACAGAAAAAAACAGTATTTTTTGTAGTTAAATCAGTAGAAAATGTATATAATAAAAGTTCCATTAATGATATAGTAGCGTGAAAAGTTGCAAAATGTATTTTTTTGAGATGAAAAGGAGTGTTTTTGTAATGAACAAAGTAAACATTAAGTTTAGAGATGTAACTGACGTAAACAGGTTTGTTCACATTCTCTCAAAATACGATGCTGATTTTAATTTATACTGTGGAAGTTATTATGTAGATGCAAAATCTTTGCTTGGCATTATGACTATGGATCTTAGAAACAGTATGTGGATGACAGGAAACTGTGAACCGGCTGAAGCAAATCAGATTATTCGTGAATTAGGAGACTTCGTTGCAGCATAATTTGTTATGAAAGCAGACCGGAAGATATGGATATAGATTGAAAAAGCACAAAACTCTGCGCTTGTTGCAGATTACATTTGTTATGTAAACTGCAGCCTACATTTCACATTAGTTGTGAGATGGCAGAGTTTTTTTCTTTTACAAACATATAGTTTTGTGATAAAATAAAAAATGCTTATTGTTCGCAGATTTAATGTGAACAGTAATAAAATGTACTTGCAGAAAAATGGCTACTGTTCAGAGGAGTGAATAGAGACAAAAAAATAATGGTGGAGGATAGAATATACCATGCAGAAAAAAGTTTTAACATTTATGCTGGCATTTGTGCTGTCATTATCATTTGTGACTACTGCATCAGCGATGGGTTATCATGAAAGTGATATTGAAAAATATATTATGGGGCAGTTATCAAATGCAAAGATACCGGGAGGTTCCGTTTCTATAGTAACATCAGGAAAAGAGGTGTATAGTGCATCTTTTGGAGATGTGCCGGAGACAACATCTGATTTAAAGATTGGTTCAGTGAGTAAAGTATTTACCTCATTAGCCGTATTGCAGCTTGCGGATTCAAAAAAACTAAAACTTGACACAAGTGTTTCTGAGCTGGTTACAGGATTTGATGGAAATAATGATGTGACAGTTGAGGAGCTTTTGAGACAGACAAGCGGCTATACTGCTGAACAGAGTATAAAGGGTGACAGGATTCCTGCTCCGGATGGAAAAAAGGGAGAATATAAGGACGCAAGGATAAACTATGCGATACTTGGAAAAATAGTAGAAGCTGTGTCTGAAAGTGACTATTCAGAATATATTCAGAAAAAGATTGTAAAACCATTAAAACTTGAGTCAACATATACTACCGATGAAATGTCAGGAAAAGATATTGTGGGTGGTCATGATAATATTTTTGGGCTTCCGGTTGCAAAAAGAGCAGTGAGCAATGACGACAAAGAGTGGGATGCAGTTTCAGCTACAGGTATTGTTTCAGATGCAAAAGACATGGGAAATGTTTTGAGTATGTATCTCGCAGCGGGTGGACAGACCCTTTCTTATGATCAGATTGAAAAAATATATTCCGATGGTGTAGATTGCGGAAAAACAATATTCGGAACAAATGGAACATCAAGTCTTGGATGGATAAAAACAAAAGTCGGCAAGCAGGATGTATATTATGTTTCAGGAGCTATAGATGGTTACATTTCGGCAGCTTTTCTCGTACCGGGTCAAGATGTTGGAATTGCTATGCTTTTTGATACATCTGATGTAATTTCAGGTAATGATGTAATTTCTGAACTTATGTCAAATGTTGTATGTCTTGCAATAGGCGAGAAAGCGAGAACAATAGATTCAAAAGCAGTCATGATGCCGCATATTGAGTTTGATGTTGTATATGTCATTGCATTTTTTGCGTCACTTCTTCCTATGTTCATGATGAGCTGGTGGTATAGAAGAACAAGAAATAAAGGGATTGGCATAGTTAAGACTATTGTGGATGTGGTTGTTCATATTGCACTTCCTATAGTGATATATCAATATGTGCCTGTGGTTGTTGAAAATATTCTCGGTGAGTCTCTTAATTCATGGTTTATGATAAAGAAATTTTTGCCGGAGTGCTATTATATCACACTTGTTGTTGAAGCAATACTTATTATCGGAATACCGATAAAGATAATCGCAGCGATTGCAGCTAAGAAGAAAGGTCCATTTGATGAGGACGAAGAAGCAGCAGACGGATATATAGAAGAAGCAGCGATGGAGGAAAACTCAGAGACAAAATACGATGCGGGAGAGAATAAGACTGCCGAAGAAGAAAAAGATACAGAAAATGACAGTAAATCTGATGCAGGTGACGATGAAGAAACCGTGGCGGCAGAGGACAATGACAAAGCATCTGACATGGACTTAGAAAAAAAGGCTGCCGAAGAAGATGCAGAGAGTGAAAATAAATCTGATGCAGATGGCACTGGAAAGCCTGTGGTAACAGCAAAATCAGGGGACAACGACAAAATTCCAAAATGGAATATGAGGGCAGAAGAAAAGAAAACGGCACATGATGACGAAGAACTGATGGATGAAGCTGCCGCAACTGTCGAAAAGACAGTACAAAATGATGCAGAGGATAAGAAAAAAGATAAAATTTCTTCAGATTTAAATTCCGATGAACTTATACAGGAAGAAAGCCACATATCTGATATGGCAGAAGAAAAGAAAGAAAGTGAAACGGTCAAGACTCCGGAAGAGGTTGTAAAAGAGTTTAAGACACGAAAAGATAAAAAAACTGAGGAGTATGAGAGCAGTTTTGAGAGAGAGGCTGTAAAAGCTCTTGAAAATGACAATTTGGAAAAACAGTATGAAACGGATGAGGAACTTTCAAGCATTAAGTCGGATTCTGATATGCAGACAGCGGTTCCGAAGCTTAAAAAGAAGTATCATCCTCAGAAAGGGATGCCGGTCAAGATAGTTATAGAACCGGATGATGACCTTGGAAATTAAAAATATGTGCTCTAAATTGACATTTGTCAGTTTAGGGCTTTTTTGATGAAAGATGCAGTGATAGCGGCACTGAGTTTGCAAAGCAGACTTTTGTTACTATTTATATAAGAAAGGTTTGGTGTTTAACTATGATTAAAGGAACTGAATTATTTGTAAAGGCATTGAAAGAGGAGGGGGTTGATACACTTTTCGGTTATCCGGGAGGTCAGGCGATAGATCTTTTTGATGCACTGTACGACCAGGATGATATTGAAGTCATTCTGCCAAGACATGAGCAGGCACTTATACATGCGGCAGACGGATATGCAAGGTCAACAGGAAAGACAGGTGTGTGCCTTGTCACAAGCGGACCGGGTGCAACAAACCTTGTAACCGGAATTGCTACAGCAAATTATGACAGCGTTCCGCTTGTATGCTTTACAGGTCAGGTTCCGCTAAACCTTATGGGAAATGATGCGTTCCAGGAAGTAGATATAGTAGGAATAACGAACAGTATATGCAAATACAGCGTAACAGTAAGAAAGAGAGAGGACCTCGGACGAATAATAAAAGAAGCTTTCTACATAGCAAAAACAGGCAGACCGGGACCTGTAGTTGTTGACATACCGAAAGATATTCAGGTTGCGATGGGAAGTGAAGAATATCCTGAGGAAGTAAATATAAGAGGTTATAAGCCTAGTGAGGGTGTCCATGTTGGACAGATAAAAAAAGCCGTGAGCATGATGAAAAGGGCAAAAAAGCCATTGTTCTTACTCGGAGGAGGAGTAAATCTGTCGGGGGCAAACGAACAGATGAAAGAGCTTGTCGAGATGACGGGCATCCCTGCGATAACAACCATTATGGGAAAAGGTGCAATATCATCAAAGCACAGATTATATCTTGGAAATATTGGAATACACGGAAGTTATGCGGCAAACCATGCGGTAAGTGAATGTGATCTTCTTATTTCCATAGGTACAAGATTTAATGACAGGATAACGGGAAAGATAAGTGAATTTGCAAAGGATGCAAAGATAGTGCATATAGATATAGACTCCGCTTCTATTTCAAAAAATATTGTCGTAGACATTCCTATAGTAGCAGATGCAAAACTTGCCATAGAAAAACTTATCGAGTACGGAGCACCGCTCAAGATAGAAAAATGGGTAGAACAGACGCTTGAATGGAAAGAAAAATATCCTATAAACATGGATAAATATGAGGGACTTACACCTGAAAAAGTAATAAAGTACATAAATGATAACTTTGAAAGACCTATCGTAAGCACAGATGTAGGTCAGAACCAGCTCTGGACAACGCAGTTCTTTGATATAGAGACAAACAGACAGCTTCTTACATCGGGCGGACTCGGAACAATGGGGTATGGATTTCCGGCGGCAATAGGAGCAAAGATAGGAAATCCTGAAAGACCTGTTATAGCAATATCAGGTGACGGCGGTATGCAGATGAACATTCAGGAATTTGCGACAGCTATGGTTTATGAACTTCCTGTCATTGTAGTAGTATTCAATAACGGTTATCTCGGAAATGTAAGACAGTGGCAGCAGCTTTTCTTTAACAAGAGATATTCAAGTACCTGCCTTACATATAGAAAGAGCTGCAACCGTGACTGTATGAATAAAGATAAATGCTGTCCAAAATATATACCTGATTTCGTAAAACTTGCTGAGAGTTATGAAGCAAGGGGGATAAGGATAACAAAAGAGGAAGAATTAAAGAAAGCGTTTGACTATGCACTTGAATTTAAAAAGGGACCTACACTTATTGAGTGTGTGATAGAGAGAGAGGCAAATGTATCGCCGATGGTGCCGACGGGAAAAACGCTTGCGGATATGATTATGGATTGTTAAGAAGAAGAGTTAGAAAGGATGATTGTGATATGGAAATGAAGAAACGTTGTATTTCACTTTATGTGGAAAATCAGATAGGAGTTCTTGCTAAGATTTCCGGTCTTTTTGCGGGCAAGTCTTACAATCTTGATACGCTTACGGTGGGTGAGACTGAGGACCCTACTGTTTCAAGAATGACTATAGAGATGACTATGGATGATGTGACTTTTGAGCAGGTTAAAAAGCAGCTTAACAGAAATGTTGTCGTTATCAAGGTTATGGATTTTTCTGATATTCCTATCCATAAGACGGAACTTGTATATATCAAGATAAACAGTTGTACAGAGAAAGATAAGAATGAGATATTCAGGATAGTAAATTCTTTTGACCATCTTGAGATTGCTGACTATGGAAAAAAATCGGTTATTGTAAGATATGTGGAGACAGAAGGCAAAGTCAATGATATAATAGATTTGTTTAATAAAACTTTTATAAACAGAATAGAAGTAGTCAGAGGTGGAAGCGTTGCTATTGAAGCGGTTTCAACTACCACGAGATAAGGAGAGGTGACGGATGAAAGAGAAGAGTGTGAAAAAAATACTCACAAAATGCAGTTATGTGCTGTTTGTTGTGGTTTTTGGTTATATATCATTGAATATTTTATTTGCGGACAAGATTCATTCATATAAAATAGTCCAGCTTCTTCCGGGGATGATGGTTGGTGGTGTTGTAGTGGCAATAGGGATGTTTATATTAAGTAAAATTGTTCAGGAAAAGATTGACCGCCATTTTAAAAAAGTGTTGATTGTTTTTTCAATCGTATATTATATTGTCTTAATTAGAATGGGATTTCTTTTGAGATTTACACCGTCATTTGATATGGATGCAATCTATAGCGGAGCAATTCAATGGACTAATGAGGGGAATTTCTCGAATTTTTATGAGTATTTTGGTTATTTTCCAAATAATCTTGGCTCAATGGGATTTTTACATATTGTATTTAAAATTGCATCATTATTTGGCATAAAGGATTTTTTTGCGGTAGGAATAATTGTAAACAGTGCACTTATAACGGGAACTGCCGTAATTGTTTCACTTATCTGTGAAAAAATAGCAGGTTCTAAAACAGCTTTGATGTCATTAATCTTAGTTTTATTATGTTTTCCGTTTTATTTTATGGGTGCGGCATTTTATACAGACTCGTTATCATTAATATTTCCGGTGTTATTCTATTATTTGTATCTGTGTTTAAAAGATGAAAACGATAAAAAGAAACAGATAATATATCTTGTAACTATGGGGGTGTCTTTGACTATAGGTATGATGATAAAATTTACCGTTGTTATAGTTTTGATAGCTGTAGTCATAGATGCATTTCTTTGTATTCCGTGGAAGAAAGCGTTGTTGATATTAGTTGTTTCTTTAGCATTTTACGGTGTAGCAGTGTCAATATATAATCATAATATCTATAAAAATTATATAAGTGACGAACAATATCAGAACTTAAAAACACCATATTGGCATTGGATAATGATGGGATTGCAAAATAATGGTTATTATAATCCGGAGGACTATGAATATACAAGGTCATATGATGTAAATGAAAGGTCAGCAGCCTGCCGTAAAAAGGCTATGGAGAGAATTAAAGAACTGGGTGTATCAGGTCTGTTTAAACTTTGGACTAACAAAGCGGTAATCTGTTTTGGCGATGGAACATATGCATTGTCAGATTTTTTAGACGATACACCGGCGAATGAAACCGGTATTCATAATTATATCTTATATGCAGGGAAAAATTATAGCAAATATCAGTCATTTTCAACCGGGGTATTGATAGTTTTATATCTGCTCGCCATTGTTGGTGCGGTTAGGAATATTATTGGCAAAGTTAAATATAGAGAATCGATTTTGCCGATAGCTCCAAGACTTGCGATGCTTGGGATACTATGCTTTTTAATCTTATGGGAAACAAGCGGAAGATATTTTACTAACTATGTACCGATATTGATAGTTTGTGCTTCGCTTACATTGTATTGGAAGAAGGAGGTAGTTTGAGTTATGTCAGAGGGGATTATAGGAAATATTACAGCAGTTATGTATTATATGTTCTTTGTTATAAGTGGTATAATTATAATGTTTAGGCTGCTGAATAGTCAAAAGTTAAGTATTATGTTTAAATGTCTTTTGGGAAGTGTTTTCGGAACACTTGAATTTCAATGGATGCCGATAATATTTGCTTTTTTCATGGATTTTACGGTTAAGGCACATATATGTGCTTTGGTTATTCAGGTACTTGTTTTTATATTAGTTATATTGAAAACAAATAGGGAACAGGGATTTATAAATACTTATAAAAAAACGATAGAATGGAAAAGATTTTTTTGGGAAAATCCGGCATCTATAATTATTTTTGCAAGTTTTGTTATATTTGCTTATTGCCTTAATACGCATACGATATTACTGAATTCAGACGGAAGTTTACATACGGGACAGGCAACTTACGGTGATATGAATATGCATATAGGATTTATCACAAGCATTGCAAAACAGCATACATTTCCACCGGAATATTCTATTTATCCGGGCGTAAAACTGGCATATCCGTTTTTAAGTGACAGTATAAGTTCAAGTCTGTATCTATTGGGAGCATCACTTAGAGTGGCATATATTATTCCAATGCTTGTTGCGGTAATGCAGGTTTTTTGTGGATTTTACTGTTTTATTAAGTTTTGGTTCAAAAAAGGTTCGGTAGCTTTTATTGCATTTATATTGTTTTTCTACGATGGGGGATTTGGTTTCATCCATTTTTTAAACAAAGTAAATTTTTCTAAAAATTTTACAGAGTTTTATTTTACACCGACAAGTATTGGCGATTACAATTATCGCTGGGCACAGATAATAGCAAATATGTTAATTCCACAACGTGCGACTTTGTTTGGATGGGCAGTATTATTTCCGCTTCTTGCGTTTTTATATTATGCAAAAGAAAATCGAAGCATTAAGAGCTTTCTTATAGCCGGAATAATGGCAGCAGGTTTACCTATGATACACACTCATTCATTTCTTGCACTGGGTATAATATGTGTCGTATGGCTATTTTGGGATATGTATAAAGAAAAAGAAAGTTATTTGTTATTAAAACTCGCTGGAATAATCTGGGTAGTATTTTTCTTTTTGTTGAGAATGTATAATGACAAGACGGGATTGATAGAAAAAAATGGCTTTATTATAATGATTGTAGGCTTAGGCATTATAGCAGTTCTTTTTGTTAAAGAAATTGTATTATGTTTTAAAAATTCGACTATTAAAAGTTATATACAAACATGGGGAGTATTTCTTATTCCAGTAATATTATTTGCATTTCCACAGTTATTATTTTGGACATTTGGTCAGGCATCAGGTGATGGATTTTTGAGAAGCCACTTTAACTGGTCTAATACAAATGATAATTATTTTATATTTTATCTGAAAAATATAGGAATTACTTTTTTGATTTTTTTCCCAGCTTGGGTATCGGCAAAGAAAAAAGAACTTCAGACTGCTTCGCCAATGTTACTGATATTTTTTATTGCTGAGCTAGTAGTATTTCAGCCAAATGAATATGACAATAATAAATTATTGTTTGTAGCATTTGTATTTATGTGTGGAATTGTCTCAGATTTTGTAATAAAATTATTTAAGAAAAATTGGAATATAATACTTAAAGGTGCATTAGCGGTAAGTTTGCTGTTTGTAGGAGTGTTTTCTTCAGGCATGACTATTGCGAGAGAATGTGTGTCCGACTATGAACTGTATTCAAAAGCACAGGTAGATGCAACTGAATATATAGAAAAAAATACTGATGAAAGAGCGGTATTTCTTACGGGAGACAATCATAATAATGCAGTTGCGGCATTGACGGGAAGAAGTATTGTATGTGGGGCTGATACATTTTTATGTTATCATGGAATTAACACGGTGGAGCGTAAAAGTGAGGTCGCAAATATGTATGCTGACCCGGTTGGAAATAAGGAATTGTATAAAAAATATAATGTATCATATATTTTTGTAAGTGATGTGGAAACTGACGAATTCCAGATTAATTTTGAGGGATTAGGACAGATTGCAGAAAAGGTATATGATGCTCAGAATGTTGTTATATACAAATGTAATGAGTTATAAAATGAGGGATAACAGTTAATAAGAATGGATGAAAATTTAAAAAAAAATGTTGTAATCATCGGAGGAGGTCCGGCTGGTCTTACAGCAGGATATGAACTATTAAAGGATAATGATGATATTAAAGTTACGATACTTGAGGAGAGTAAGTCGCTCGGCGGTATATCACAGACAGTAAGATACCACGGCAACAGGATGGATATTGGTGGACTGGGGAGCTCAGCGTGTTAAAGGACTTTCTATCCGTGCGATAATTAAAGATATATTTTCTAAGATATTCGGTAAAAAAGACAACTCAAATGCAGAAACTTCACTTATTGAATAGTTCTGGTATCCGAAGTACGGGCCGGGTCAGCTTTGGGAACTTACGGGAGAGAAGATAAAAGAAAAAGGCGGAAGTATCTTATTTGAACATAGTGTAAAAAAAATAAATAAAAAAGATGGTAAGATAGTTTCGGTAATATGTGATACACCGGAGGGTGAAAAAGAAATATCAGGTGATGTATTTATTTCTTCAATGCCTGTAAAAAATCTTGTTGAGGGAATGAACGATGTGCCTGACGATATTAGGGATGTGGCGGCAGGACTTCCGTACAGGGATTTTGTTACGGTTGGACTTCTTGTAAAGAAACTTGAACTTGTAAATAAGACGGACAAGAAAACATTATCAGATATAGTACCGGACTGCTGGATATATGTTCAGGATAAAGGATACAAACTCGGAAGAATACAGATATTTAACAACTGGTCACCGTATATGGTTGAAAAACCTGAGGACACGGTTTGGATTGGACTTGAATATTTTTGTGCCGAGGGTGATGAATTCTGGAATATGACGGATGAAGAATGTATCGCATTTGCAAAAGACGAGCTTGTGAGAATGGAAGTGATAAAAGCGGATGCAGTCCTTGATGCACATAGGGAGGGAGTAAAGAAAGCATATCCGGCATATTTTGATACATACAGCGATTTTGATAAGCTGATAACATATTTAGACGGTTATGACAATCTTTTCTGCGTGTGAAGAAACGGTCAGCACAGATACAACAATATGGACCACTCAATGCTTACGGCAATAAATACTGCAAAAGCAATAAAAGATAATATAACTGATAAAACAAATATATGGAATGTAAATACGGAGAAAGAATATCATGAGTCAAAATAAACAAATGACTGAAAATATAATAAACACGATTGCAAAACATCCGTACCTGTCAATGTTTTTGGTATGTCTTATGGCAAATTTGCTTTGTTTTGGTTCGGAGGGAAATATTCCTCAGAATACTCTTGGCATTAAAGACATTGTGAGAAAAATATTATTTGCAATGGTTGTGTTATATGCGGTGATGGGTACTTATATATGGATGGTTGTATGTTATAATACAAGAGGATGAAATTATTATTAGATAAATTATGGAGGTTAATTTTGAAAACTTATATTCTTAATGAAATTTCATTGATTGTACCATGTTATAATGAGCAGGAGTCGCTTCCTGTTTTCTTCAATGAAATAAACAAAACAATGAAAACGATGGGCTGTACATACGAATTACTTTTTGTAGATGATGGATCTTCTGACAATACTCTTGAGATTTTAAAAGCAGCATCAGAAAATGATCCGCATATACGATATATTTCATTTTCAAGAAATTTTGGCAAAGAAAGTGCGATGTATGCAGGTTTTTGCAATGCACATGGTAAATATATTGCGGTAATGGATGCTGACTTACAAGATCCCCCGGCATTGCTGCCTGAAATGCTCCGGCTTATAAAGGAGGATGGATATGACAGTGTTGCTACAAGGCGTATTTCACGAAAAGGCGAGCCTGCAATCAAGAGTTTTTTCGCAAGACAGTTTTACAAACTGATAAATCGTATATCTGATGCCAATATAGTTGATGGTGCTCGTGATTTCAGACTTATGAAGAAGGAAATGGTTGATGTTATAGTATCAATGTCAGAATATAATCGTTTTTCAAAAGGCATTTTTGGCTGGATAGGATTTAAAACATATTGGTTACCTTTTGAAAATCATGAACGCATTGCAGGAGAAACTAAGTGGAGCTTTTGGAAGTTATTTAAATATGCTATTGAGGGAATTATCAATTTTTCAAATGTTCCATTAAATATCGCATCGTGGTTTGGTATTTTTATGACAGTTATAGATTTCTTCGCAATCATTTTTATTGTTATTCGTAAACTTATATTTGGAGATCCTGTTGCAGGCTGGGCATCTACAGCGTGCATCATAACCTTGATAGGCGGCATACAGCTTTTTTGTATGGGAATTATGGGACAATATATATCTAAGACTTATTCAGAGGTGAAAAACAGACCTCATTATATAGTTTCAGAAAGCAGCTTAGATGATATAGAAAAAATAAAATGATTTATGTTTACGGCCAGCCGTATATTCACAATCGGTGATGCCGGCTGGCTGATGATATAAATAAGAAAGGCATAAAAATTGATATGCCAAACATGTATATTATTTGAAATTATTAATGAAATGAGAGGATATTCAATGAAAGTTCAAACTGTGAAATCAAGGAAAATATACAAAGATTTTCCTCTGTTTATAAGTGTATTTATATTGGCAGAATTAATGATGCTTTATATTTTGAAAAATAATGGTTTTTATCCGTTTGGTACAAAATCAATGCTTATAATGGATATGAAAAATCAGTATGTTGAATTTATAACTTCTCTTAGAAATATTATAAGAGGAGAAGATTCAATATTTTTTTCATGGTCACGCTCTATGGGAGGAAATTATATAGGTGTTTTTGCTTATTATATTGCAAGTCCGTTTTCGTTTTTGACATTGTTTTTTTCAGTTGAAAAGGTGCCTGTTGCCATTGAGTTTCTCACATGTTTAAAAATCGGACTATGTGGTATCAGTTTTTGTATATATGCTAAATATCTTTTTGACAAGTATAATGCAAAGTCAAAAATATTAAATATATGCTTAATAATTCCATCAATATGTTATGCTTTTATGTCATATACAATGGTATATTCGCTAAGTATCATGTGGCTGGATGCAGTTATTTTTTTGCCACTTATACTTATGGGGCTTGAAAAAATATTTGATGGTTCAAAGGGATTTCAGTATGTTCTGTGTCTTACTTTATTGTTTATAAGTAATTATTATACCGGATATATGGTTGCTATTTTTACCGGACTTTATTTTATTATAAAAATCGTAAGTCAATATGATATTTCAAAAAGAAACATAAAAAAAGAGCTGTCAATTTTGATACATTTTATAATGACAAGCCTTATGTCTGTTGCATTGGCTGCACCACTGCTATTAGCTTCTTTAAAGGATTTAATGTCAGGAAAACTTTCAGATGTATATACAGGTTATGAACCTGCTGAAAGTACAAACTTTGTGTTTGCAAAAATATTTACCAAGTTCTTATATGGAAAATATGACAGTATTACGAATACAGGACTTCCGGCAATATATTGCGGCTTCGTGATAATTATTTTTGCAGCGTTATTTTTCTTTATGAAAAATATAAATATCAGAGAAAAAATCGGTATGATACTATTGATATGCTTGTTTTTATTGAGCTTTTATTTTGTTGGACTTGACAAGGTGTGGCACGGATTTCAATATCCAAACTGGTTCCCATACAGGTATGCTTTTTTGTTTAGCTTTACATTGATTTATATGGCACTTCGTACACTTATATCAATTGATTTAAGTCAGGCAAAGTTGAAAATGCATTTGCTGGAAATTATACCAAAATATGTGTATAAAATGGCTGCATTTATTATAATTGTTGGTGTTTTATTTGAAATGGCAAATAATGGTGCAATTCTTATAAAGGGACTTGGAAATGAATTTGGCTATGGCGAAATGGAAGAATACACATCATTTATAAGGAAGACAAAACCGTTGGTTGATGGTATAAAAAAGAATGACAATGATTTATACAGAATAAACCAGCGATATGATTATTCGAAAAATGATGCAATGCTTCTTGGTTATCATGGTATGACACATTATTCATCAACATTTAATGCATATATAAATAATCTTATACCTAAACTTGGTCTTGGTCAGAGTTATTTTTGGAATTCAGGATATTCGTCAACTCCGCTTACAGACAGTATATTTGGATGTAAATATACGATAAGTGATGAAACAATGCCGGCATCATGCTATACGCAGCTTGATACTACAGCAGAAGGCGGAAGCAGTTATAAAAATGACATGGCACTTCCTTTTGCGTATGCTGTATCAGATAAATGTACTGAACCTGATTTAAATCAGCCGGGAATTTTTGCAAATCAGAATAATTACCTTTCATCTGTTACCGGAACTTCTGTAAATTATTTTACAGGCTGTAAGTTTAGTGTTACACAGGACACTGCAAATACATGGACTTATAGCATACAGGCAGTTTCAGATAATCCTATGTATTTATATATGCAGTCAAATGCAGGCTATGCGGATGTTTATGTAAACAACAACCGCATAAGTGATTATTTTTCAGAACGAAAAACAGGTGCACTTTATCTTGGCGATTTTACCACAGGACAGACGGTGACTGTTCAGGTAGTGGCTGCTGATGACGGAAATACTTACTCACAGACATTTACGGATATTGTACAATTGGATGTGGCGGCACTTAAAAATACAACGGCTTCATTGCAAAAGCACGGTTTGAAAATAAAAAAGCAAAATGGCAATAGTATTTCAGGTGAGATAATATTGGATAATGGGCAAAATCAAATTATGACTTCTATTCCATATGATGAGGGGTGGACAATATATATTGATGGGGAAAAAGCAGACTATACAAAATATGCAGGCTCATTTATCAAATTTGACTGTTCATCAGGAAAGCATACCATAACAATGAAATATGTATCACCAGGATTTTATCAGGGAGTAATTGTCGGAATAATCGGCTTGCTCGCCTTTGCATTTGTATTTATACTGCATCCTATGAGAAAAAGCAGAGAAAATAAAATTGCCATGACATTATAGATAAGGGAGAAAGATAAAAACAAGCTATTTTGAGCACTTCAGAGTGGCTTGTTTTTCTTTACAGAAAAACACTTCAATGTTAGAATGTAGCTAAATAATACAATAGAAAATAACAGGAGTTTACAACGAGAGCAC
>UMHZ01062680.1_pt1 | contig 23405 bp, 17 predicted proteins | sample 1965671 | NCBI WGS metagenome assembly UMHZ01 (sample SAMEA4836111, study PRJEB28245) | human gut metagenome | biome: gut microbiome; material: fecal sample | place: Denmark | collected 2008 | reverse complement strand
TTCCCTCGTCTGGTGGTACCCTTGTCCATCGTTATATCTTGCATGATAAAGATGGGCATTCAGTTCGGATTGTTCGTTTTAATTTATATTTATTATTTGTGCAACGGATATTCGTTGATGGTCAACGGATATGCTTGGTTGGCTCCCTTGCTGCTGCTCATGTTGGCAGGACTTGGTTTGGGGTTCGGATTATTGATATCCTCCTTGACGACCAAGTACCGTGACTTGCGTTTCTTGATTACTTTCGGGGTACAGTTGTGGATGTATGCCACTCCGGTTATTTACCCTTTGTCCGTGATGAGGCAGAGTCATGAGCAGTATATGTGGATCATTGTGGCGAACCCGCTGACTTCCCTTATCGAAACATTTAAATTCGGATTCTTGGGGGTGGGGACTTTCAGTTGGTTCCACTTAGGCTACACGTTGGCGTTTACAGTGGTGATAATGCTTTGGGGGATGGTGACTTTTAATAGAGTGCAACGTAGTTTCATGGATGTGATTTAAAAGAAGGGACAGAATGGGAAAAATAGCGATAGAGTTTCAGAATATCAGCAAGCAATATGCATTGGGAAGCATAGGAACCGGCACGCTGAGCCGTGATTTGAATCGTTGGTGGGCGCGGATCCGTGGAAAGGAGGACCCGTATCTCAGAATCGGGGAAGAGAATGACCGTTCCAAGAAAGCGACGGGAGATTTTGTATGGGCGTTGAAAGATATTAATTTCCATGTGGAGGAAGGTGAAGTGCTGGGTATTATAGGTAAGAACGGTGCGGGAAAGTCCACTTTGTTGAAAATCCTTTCGCGGGTGACTTCTCCTACTGCCGGTTGCATCCGTGCACGGGGGCGTATTGCCTCTTTGCTGGAAGTGGGTACAGGCTTTCATCCCGAAATGACAGGACGGGAGAATATTTATATGAATGGTTCCATCATGGGGATGACCAAGGCGGAGATTACCCGCAAGTTGGATGAGATTGTGGCTTTCGCCGGTGTGGAGAAATATATCGATACTCCAGTGAAACGTTATTCTTCGGGTATGACCGTGCGGTTGGGATTTGCTATCGCCGCCCATCTGGAGCCGGAAATTCTGGTGGTGGACGAGGTGTTGGCAGTGGGCGATGCGGAATTCCAAAAGAAGGCTATTGGCAAGATGCAGGATGTATCGAAAGGAGAGGGACGGACAGTCTTGTTTGTCAGTCATAACATGGCAGCGGTAAGAAGTTTGTGTACAAAAGGAATATGCTTGGAAAATGGTACCGCGGTTTATCAGGGGACGGTTCATTCTGCCATCGATTATTACTTGAAAGAGAAAGGGACGGTCCGGAAAAGTAAAATTATAGATTATGTGGGTTGGACGAAAAATACGTTTCATATAGATTGCATTGAGATAAACGGAACGGAATGTGCCTCTTCCACTATTCATGGAGGTCAGAATTTTCTGACTGTGAAAATACAGGGATATTCTGAAGAGGATATGATGTATGATGTAATGCTGGTTTTGAAGAGCAGGACGGAAGTGCCTTATGCTACTTATGCTCCGGGACATTATTACGGGAGTATCAGTCATTTACCTAAAGGGGATTTTTGCATCGAGAGGCGTATAGGGCTTCCGCCTGTGCTGAGTAAAGGTGTCCTGCAGGCAGATTTGTTTATACATCATCCTATGGTGGAATATTATTTGAAAGCAGTTCGTTGCTGTTTGCTGGAATGTGAGGGGTTTCAAAGTGGATTCGGGCATGCACTGACACAAACGTCCAACGGCTTTATCGGATTGGAGGATATAAAAGTTTGATCATTATGTTCTATTATGGAGATGAAGAAAAAAAGAATCGTATATAGTTTGACTGGAAGAGGGCTGTTCTCAGAGTTGTCTAACCTTGCATTGGCATTGGTCTATGCGGACTATAATCAGGAAGAGCTGACTGTCAATACAAGGAACTGGAATGCAAGGGTAGAGAAAGGTTGGAGTGATTATTTCGAATCGGTCTTGCCAGACTGTAACGGGGTGATGTGTTCGCAATATATTGTTTATAAAAAGGGGAAACCTTGGTGGGGAAATATCTATTATAATCCGTCCGCTTTTTTCCGGTATTATATTTTCTATATAATGAATAGGATATATCTGTTATTTCATCCGGAAACGGAACTAGGGAATGAGGTCTTTCTAAAAATGAGATCGGAGGATTTTCTGGAGAAACTGGAAGATATCAGAAATGATTATGGTTCTGCCTTGCGGAAAATATTAAAATTTAATGAAAAGACAACCGGCTATATAGAAAAAAGGAAAAGCGAGATGAATTTGCCGGTAGATTACATAGCGGTACATATAAGGCGGGGAGATAAGATAGTTTCCCGTGAGATGAAGGAACTTGGTTTGTCTCTTTATATTGATGCTGTTAAAGGGAAGAAGCATATCAGCCGTAATGTGTTTATAGCTACAGATGATGGTTCTGTGACGGATAAGTTGAAATCCGTACTGGTTGCCGAAGGATTTAATGTTTACTGGAACACAGCTGTGACACAAACAGGATTTGACGAGTCTTTGTTTAATACAAAGGATAAAAAAAGTAGATATATAGATACGTTGAATATGCTGTTGGATATGGATATTCTGATCCATTCTTCATTTTTTATCGGTACTTATACTTCGAATGTCAGCCGGATTGTGCCTCTGTATGTCGGATTCGAAAAATCGCTCAGTCTGGATGACGAATGGAAACTTTAGATTGTAAAAAGCGGAAAATTATGTCACAAAGAAAATTTTCGATTATAACCATTAATTATAATAATAAAGAAGGGTTGAGGAAAACCATAGAAAGTGTGGTCGGTCAGTCTTTTAGGGATTTTGAGTATATTATTATTGACGGAGGGTCTACGGATGGAAGTATTGAAGTGATAAAAGAGTATGCCGGTAAAGTGGACTATTGGGTATCGGAGCCGGACAAGGGTATTTATCATGCCATGAATAAAGGAGTTTTACAGGCGCATGGAGAGTATTTGAACTTTATGAATTCCGGTGATGAATTTTATAACAATGGTGTGTTGCAGGAGGTGGCACCTTCATTGGACAGCGATATTGTTGTTGGAAAAATAGTGCATGGCACAGAGGTGTGGGGATTTCATAAGGAGGATATAACGCTGATGGATTTGATTCGGGGAACTGTATTGCATCAGGCTTCATTCTTCCGTAAAGAACTTTTTGATGAAAACAGGTATGACGAGAGTTATAAGATTGTATCCGATTGGAAATTTTATATTCAGACCTTGATATTCAACAATGCGACGTTCCGCAATATTCGTTCCATCGTTTGTAGGTTTGTACCCGGAGGGGTCAGTGAAACGGATGCCGGAACAAGAGATATGGAAAGAAAGCGGGTGTATAAGGAACTGTTTCCGGATAGAATGATGAAGGATTATATAAGACTGGAAAAGGTGGAATCTCCTTTATTGGAACTGATTCCCGAACTGAATAAAACTGCGGGCCTTCATCAGATGGCATACAAATTGGTCTGTGCCTTGTTGTGGGTGCATGGAAAGATAAAACGGGTGCGTGTTAAGTAAGCAGTAAATTGGTCTTTTCACTTGAGCCATGCCCGCAGGATAAGTCTGATGCCATATAGCGCATACTTTATTTTTAGAGAAAGTGGAAGATGTATATAATTGTTTTTTCTGATTCTTAGCATTCTGTCCCATAATTCATTGAAGGGGATTTCCCGTGAGTGTTGGGTATAGAACAAGAACGAACTTTTTATGTAATCGGCCGACAAAGCACGTAGAATATAGGTGGGGAATGTGGCCGAAAGTGAAGTCATCAGGTCGAATGCATCCATGAAAGTGCACAGTTTGGGGGTGTAGTTTTTTTGCGACAGGTTCATGGCGCTTGATTTTCTTGTGACATAGTGATAATAGGGGGAAGTGGTGTATGCGGCTGATTGGCAGTGGCTCAGGTATTGAAAAATAAAGAGCCTGTCTTCATTATAATAAATATGTTCATTGAATTTTAGGTGATGTTTGTCAATGATTTCTTTATGATATAATTTATCCCATAAGTTTCCTTTGTATTTGTAATGCCTGTCGTTAAACAGGGAGTGAATGGCTTCCCACTGGGTTAATTTGCCGGATTTCACTTCGTTGATGTGGTAAATCGGACGACCATCTTCATTTTCAATGATATATCCGCAAGTAGCCAGACCGGCTTCGTTTGTCCGGATAAGTTGATAAAGAGTGGCTATCATATCCGTTTCTATCCAGTCGTCGCTATCCATGAAAGCTATATATTCTCCTTTTGCGGTTTCCAGTCCTTGGTTTCGTGCATGGCTGACTCCTTGGCTCAGAGTGTGTATTACCTGTATTCGTTGCTCCTTGCAGGCGTATTCGTCACATATTTTCCCGCTTCCGTCCGTACTTCCGTCATTAACCAGCAGTACTTCAATGTCTGTCAGTGTCTGGTTTAAGACGCTGTTGATACACAAAGGCAGGAATTTTTCTGTATTGTATATAGGGATGATGACAGAAACCAACGGCATAACTTATAATTCTGTGAGTTTATAAATAAGATCATTCTTTAGTCGGCGAAGCGTATAAAGCAGGTTGCTCGGATTCTGAAACGTTTCTTCCAAGGGCATGATGACGGGAACATACTTTATCTTTAACCGGTGCCTTATGCAATAGACATTGATCAATCTTTCTGATAAATAGCCGAACAGACGTGCCTGATCCGGATAGGCGGACAGTTTTACCCGTTTTTCTAATTCAAACAATACGCTGAATAGCCACTGGGAGTATTCGTCAAAATGTTTCCGTCCGGTGATAAACATATTATATCCGGAATAGGCATTGCAGTGATACATGAATGTATGAAAAGCTTCAGCATATTCGGGTGTGAGGTGTTGAATGACTTCTTTCAGCAAATTGAGGTCATTGACTAGATGGAATATGGCGTATTGTGTAGCGACGTTATAGGGATAATGACGCTTGGGAGAGAGGATGATGTCATAATCATTTAATAAGGTTTCTAAATCAGGAAATCGGTAAGTTTCTTTTAGAAATGAATCTATGTTGATGAAACTCCTGTCTGGTGAAAAAGCCGGAAACGGGCGATGAAAATCAAAGAAGCGCCTGTAATGATTGAGCCCTATAATGTCACACTTTAGATTTTTCCAAGCCCAATAATGGGCGGTTAGTTCACAAAAGTGAGGATTCCTGTCGGATATATTATCTCCTGTGTTATCTAGTACAGGGAAGAATCGGGCACTGGTTAGGGAGGCCCCCACCTGTATGGGACAGAAGTACTCATGCTGTGGTAGCCGGCTGTCCTTATGGGCACATACTAATATTTTTATATTTTTTCCCATGTTTGTGATTGAGGGTTATAGCGTTTGATAATGCGTGCGGGATTTCCTACCGTGACACAAAAGTCGGGTATGTTTTGGGTAACCACACACCCGGCACCGATAAAACAATGTTTGCCGATGGTGATTCCGGGCAGTACAATCACGTTGGCTCCTATGATGGTATGTTCTCCGATGTGGATAGGAGAAGTGGTGATACCTTGTTCGATGATGCCTTGAGTGATATCCTGGTAATTGTGATCTAATCCTATCAGGACTACGTTTTGTGAAATATTGACCCCGTTGTCTATCCGGATGGGACCGATGACCGTATTGCCGAGTCCTATCCGGCAATAATCGCCGATTACGATGTCGCCTACGGCATTGTTCAAGCAGGAGAAATCTTCCACTACCGAATATTTTCCCATCTGGAACAGGTGGAACGGTGGAAGGTCTTTCCGTACACTGGAATAAATGACTGAGCCCCGGCCTTTTTTTATGTAGAAAGGCTGCCATACGCGTATCCACCAATAGGGGCGTGTCTTTACCGGATGCATGATGAAACCGTGTATCCGTTTTTTCCATTGCGGGTGTTGCTGTAAGTACTCTTTTATATTCATAATTCTATCCATGCTGTGTATGGTTGAACTTCTGTGCCATTCCTTTCAAGTGAAACAAGTTGAGAAGCATAATGATTACAAAATAAGGTGTCTGCCTGAGGATTCTGCTCATGTATTTATATCTCATATTGGACGGAATGGCCAGGTATAACGCACCGTTCAGCAAGATAAGCAAAATCCACCACTTTATGGAAGAAGCCGGAGAGAAAATGCAGAGAACACATGAAAAGAATCCGATGAGCGCCAACAGAATGCTGCGGGGGGCGATAAAGGCTTGGAGGGTTTTCAGCAGATAATCTCCGTTTCCGTTCAGTAAGGCTGTGGGGAGGTTACGTCCCATTTTTAATGCAAGGAAAAGCTGGGTGGCTATCCAGCGGCGGCGCTGGTTACGCAAGGCATCCGGTTGCCGGACTTTTTCGTCCAATGTTTCTAGGGTGTCTATATATTCAATGTGAATGCCTTGACGGAGCAGGAGTTCTTCCAGTTCTTTGTCTTCGCCCGTACTATGGGTATGGATGATGTTCCGGACAAACCATCGGAAATCGAAAGCCATTCCGGAGCCGGTAAGGGCAGATGAAAATCCCAGCCGGATGTGTCCCTTGCGGAAGATGGAATTGTTCATCTCTTCGATGGCGGCATCCAATAGGGCTATGTCTGTATTCATATTTTTGGCTTTGCGGTGTGTCTGTATGGCTTTTATACCCTGTGAAACTGCCTTATTCAGTTCTTGAAGATAACAGGGTGAGATCAGATTATCGGCATCCAGTATGAGGACATAATCGTATGGCTGGTCTGTGATGGTCTCTGCTGCAATGCGCAGGGCTTTTGCCTTGGAACTTTCCTTTTCATGCAGTTCTATCAAGCCGATGCGTTCTTTGCGCAGTGAGGCATTGGTTTCGGGACGCATGTGGTCGGATATGACTATCAGGTCGTAAAGCTCTGCCGGATAAGTTTGGCGCAGAACGGAAGTGACGCAGGCGTGAATGACCGCATCCTCTTTATAGGCGGGAACAAGGATGATAAAACGTTGCCGGACAGTAGTCGCGGGATATTTCTTTTGTTTGAAGAAATGAGAGGCGGCAGAAAACAGGACTATATACCCCACACTGACGGAAAGGTAGATATATAGCGTATATTCCATGATATGTATAATTTCCGATAGCATGGGGCTTTTATTTTTTCTTTCTTAAAAGCATATTGAATATCATGCCTGCCGCCAGAAAGGGGATAGCTTTCATGGCTTTGTTGAATTTGCTGTCCACCAAGTAGTTTGGAGTGGCTATTGCCATAGTCAATAAGAAAGTGAGTAATAATCCCCACCATTTTAGGCAGGCGCTCCAGTGGAAGTATACGGACAGGAAACTGAACAGGAGGAGGATACCTAGCAGGATGGTGCGAGGGAAAATGAACCATTGCAGAATACGGTCGGCATAATCAAATTTTCCACTTAAAATGGCGCCGGGCAGATTACCGATATTGGTGAACAGGGAATAATATTGGGTTTTAATCCAAGTGCTATGTTGGGTATAGAATTTTTTCTTTCCACTATTCTTCAAGGCATATACATGGGTATTATTTAAATATTCCACATATATCCGTTCGCGGAGCAGCAGGGATTCGATGACTTTTTCATCGTCATCGTCTTTTAAATGACGGATGTTTTCTTTGAACCAAGTGAAGTCTATTGCGGTTCCGGAGCCGTTCAGCGAAGCTGAAAGTCCCAAATTGACATGCCCCGCACGAAGAATGGAATTGTTTATCTCGTCGGTGATGGCATTCAATATGCTGACATTGCTGGGTCTTTCCTGATAGATGCGATGGGTTTGGATGGCATTGGAGCCGCTGGCATACGTATTGTTGACAACTTCAAGAAAGTTGGTGTCCACTACATTGTCCGCATTCATGATTAAAACGATATCGTATTGTCCTTCTTGTAATTGTGACATGGCAGCTTTGACAGATTTCATTTTTGAGCTTTTCTTGAATCTGGCTTGCAACAGGGTGATGGGATATTGTGCCAGCTGTCTGTTTGTTTCCGGCTTCAGGTGGTCTGAAATGACGATAATGTCATAGCAGTCTATAGGGTATTCTTGTTGCAGAAATGATTTGACGGTATAGGGTATGTAGTCATCGTCCTGATAGGCCGGTATCAGAATGGCGAAACGGTGTTTTACTCTTGATTCGGAATATTTGTCGGTGCGGTTGCCTGTTGCCGCTATGGCGTATACCAGCAGGTAAAAAACAGTAAAGGCACATATCGCGAAAAGTAGTAGTTCTATGTATGCTAGAAATATCATGGCTGTTTGTCTTTGTTTCTAAGTTTGAAAAATGCTTTTGTTCCCTCCCAATGTGCTTTGGCTATGGTTTTCTTTCCTTTTCCCAAGGCGGTCAGTATGTTTTTGGGACATACAATCATTGTCTGGTATAAGATGGAAACCGGAAGTTTCCAGTCAAAGAGATTGCGGTAGGCATATAGTAATCTGTTTCTGCTCAGGTAATAGTATTTCAACGGACTTTCTTTTCCGGTGGAGCTGCTGTCCTTGTGCCATATTTCGCAAGCGGGATCGTACCATAGTTCGTAGCCTTCCCTATTGATATAGGTGCACCAGTCCAGTTCCTCATAATATAGAAAATATTCTTCGGGCATCAGGCTAAGCTTGTCTATTATTGTTTTTTTCAGTAACATGGCGGCACCATGCAGATAAGGCGTTTTTTGGGCGGGGTAGTGGCCTTTATTTATTTTCCCTTTGCCTATGGCTCTGTTTCTTAAGGTAATGGGCGAAAGTTGGGTGTATCCTGCAAATTGTATGGCGTGCGGTTCTGCATAATCACGGATTAACGGGGAGACACCTGCTATCTTGTCGGAGGACAGAAGGCGTTTTATCAACAAGGGTATGGCATCTTTGACCATACAAACATCATTGTTCAGCAAGAACAGGTATTTTCCTTTTGCAAGGTTTATACCCAGATTGTTACCTCCGGCGAATCCTAAGTTCCGCTCACTGCGTACGGCTTGGATAAAAGGATATGTTTTTTGTAGCAAGGCGGCTTCATTGGCAGTGGAACCATTGTCAATGACTATCATTTCATAACTGACAGAGAATACAGTGGCTGCCCACGAGTCAATGAATTCGCAGGTGTCGTGAAAACCGTTATAGTTCACGGTGATGACGGATAGGTCAGGCTGCTGGTAGTCCATGTATTTCTGAGTATTGTTTATCTAAATAAGGTCCTAAAAAAACAAAGGTGAAACAAGAATAAATCAAGATTCCGTTAGGAAACTGGAAATAAACCATATTGGCGTAAGAAGCTACCAGTATGCCTGCACAACCGCATAACATACCTGTCAGCGGTCCCCGGATTTCCGGATTTCGGATTTTGAATAAAAGGATGTAGGAGCCCGATAGAAATAGAATGGCATGCATACCCAAAAACACACACAGTCCCACTATTCCCATCTGTTTCCATACATCTACCAGACTGGAGTCTGAAGGACAGATGGAAACGAAATAATATTTGTTATGGGGAGGAACTACCCCGTCTATGGCTCCCATGCCTATGCCGAAGGGCATTTCATCCATGTAGGCATTCAGTGCTTTCTGGTTCTCGAAACGAGCCATCATCGATTGATCCTCTGTGTCAAAGACAGTACGCATACGACGGATCAACTTATTGTTCTCTCCGATCTTGGTATATTTCAGCATTCCTATCCCTCCGGCAAGCAGGATAAAGGAGATGATGCCTATTTTCCAACTTTTAGACAGGAACAGAAAGAGCCCCAGCCCTGCAATGGGTACAGCTATGGCCGATCGGGTTCCCGATATTAACAGACCATAAAATCCTGCCATACCCACTATTAAATAGAAGAGTCTGAGAAATAGGTTCTTTGTATAGAAAAAAGTAAGCGTGAAAACAGTGCAGGATAATCCCATACTGGCACCGAAAAGACCCGCGTCAGTGAAAAATGAGAAATAGCGGATGCCGGAATGGATAAAATGGGTACGTGCTCCGTAGGCCCACAACCAGCTTAGCTCGGTACTGTCAAAACCTTTGTTCTTTTGCCAATATCCTTTTGCGGCAGCCAGTAGGGTCATGATACCCCATAGTATTAAAAAATAATGGATAAAAGTGTAGCGATTGCAGTGTATGGATAGAATAATACAGGTCAGAATAGGGTATAAGGCCCAGGGTCTTAAAATACGAAGCCATGCTTCCATGTAAAATTCACCGGTTATACCATTACCTATGTTGATGATACAATATAGCAGCCAGACCAATGTGATGCAGGTATAGACGTTTAGTATTTTCCTGAAATGATGATTGCTTTGCAACTGTTTCAGAAGAATAAGGGCCAACATGATGCCGTAGAGCAAATCAAAGATATTGGTAATGGCAATAGGGATGGAATGATATCTGTTAATTCCCATTATCAGGTAATTCAGCATAAAGGTGATGGCCAGCAGAATGACGGGTCTGTTTATGCATATGAAGATAAAAAGCGTGGCAAAAGGTATGAACCCTATTGCAACTCCTATGGAGGGCTTCATGTTGAGGGCTGTCCATAGGCATAAGCACAGTCCGATAATGAAGCTGGCCAGAATTTGACCTGTATGGGTTATATTTATTTCTTTTGCTATCATTATCTATTTTCCTTTGTATTCAATGGCGGTCAGTCCGAGTTGGAACAGCCTGTATTCCATATTCTTAAAGTTCGTGTAAGGAGGTAATTGTCCTGTAAAGTCTTCCACTGTATTTCTGTCTGCTTGTGTCAGATAGAAAAGGAGGGGTACTTCTTTTTGTTTAGCTTGTAACAAATGCTCATACAGTGCCTGATCCGTATTTTTCCAAGTACGGTTGGCACGGACAACCAGCAGATTGATGGATGCTTCATTTAACAAAGCCGGAGGCAGAGGATTGCTTTTCAGGACCGGGTGTTCGATTAGAAGTATTTCATCCTTTTCCAGATCGGGACATAGTTCTTTCAAATTGTTTGCCTGTACATATTGGCTGTCTTCGCTTAGAAAATCTTCATCGTATGTAATGCGGCGGACGTTTAGGCCGATGCAGCTCCAATATTCCTCTATCAGGCGGGCGACATGGGTCTTTCCGTCTTTCTCTTCTGTACTTAACAGATTGATGACCCGCTGTTCCTGTGTATTTAGATGAGGCAGTAAAGCGGTGCTGAGTTGCCTGACGGCCATCTTGTTTATGGCTTTATTATAACGTCTGTATCTTAACTTGCTTTCTCTAGGATATGCGCCGATAACTGTTCCTCCGGTAATTCGTTCTGCACGTATTTTGTCTCTGAGGGTACGGTCCAGTATTTCTATAATCAGAAAATAGCCAATGATGAAAAGTAAAGTCCCCAGTATGGATGCAAGTATAATCATGCGTGCATTGGTGGGGGAGGAGGTCAGTGGAAACAGGGGCGGATTCATGATTTTTAATGAAGCCGAGGTCATTTCCAGGTTCTTTTGTCGCAAGATGGCTGCATTCAAGGCTCCCATGGTAGACATATAGTTGCTTTCCACAAAGCCGATATGCCTTTCTTTCCGGCCCAGGGTAGCGCCGATGGGGGAGAAATAAAGGAAATCTTCATTTAAATTCTCTCTCATTATATCTCGTGCTTCCATTTGGGCTTTAGTTTTTTCGGCAAGGACTATTTGGTCAAGCCACTGGCTGATGAGTGTCTCATAAGATACATTGTTTGTACTTGCGGCTTCGGCACTTAGTTTCAGGGCGAGATCGTTGATGTTTTGTTCGGCGTTACTTAACATGTTTTTTTGTTCTTCCAGCTTTTTCCGGTTCTTTTCGTCCGGAGTGATTTCCATGGTTGAGATCTGGGTGTTCAATTGGGACATTTGATGGAGTTTGTCCATAAACTCATTGTTGGTACGGATCAATTTGGCCACATCACCTAATTTATATTCATAGAAATCGATCAACGCCTTACTGGTGGAGTAATTGACAAGCAAATCATTGTCCATCATCCGGTAAGCGGCGTCCATGCTTGCCACCTGTTTGGTTTGTTCTCCGTAGTTGATGATGCGGTTTTCTATATTGTACTCGATTAAAGAATCCTCGGCGGCAGTCAGCATTTTGCCCAATCTGGCCAGTTCTTCTTGAAAGAACTTGATCACATTGTTTGTTTCTCCATAGCGTAGTTCATGGTATTGTTTGACAAACTCTTCATTCAGAATCTCAAGTGTGTTATAAGCTATTCCCGGATCGTTGGCACTATAAGCAATCTCGATCATATCACTGTTTCCCAACCTGGCTACTTTTATATGTTGTGAGAGTAGAGGTACGCTGAAATAAGGGTGGGTATAATTGAGTAGTTGGTAGATGAAATTATTGATGGACGGGCGTTCAAAAGCTACCAGATTATGATAGGTCTTCTCTTCGTTTTGCTTGTCTATCAATGCCTGTAACTCTCGTGGAATACCGGAAACCAGCTGCTGGTAATGTATGGCTGAAATATAACTGGTATTTCTTTCGGCATCTCCATAAACCAGACAGCGGGCAAGCAGTTTCAGAGATACTATTTTCAGTGTGCGTTCCGTTGTAATGATATTCATTAAATTACTCATGTGCACGGTGGCGTTTCGGGTATCGGTGGCATCTACGTTGTATCCGGAGATGATTCCTGTAAAGATGGTGGTTTTCACATCATACGTTTTTTCCAGATTTCTGGTAAGAAACCATGCTATGATACCGGCTATACATGGAAATATAACCATCCACCAACGGATACGGTAGATAAACTTGACTATGTATTTAAATAATTCCATGCTTCTTATTCCTTTTTGTCTTTTTTCTTACTTTGCCTCTTGTTTTCTTCCTGTTCCTGTATCGTTGTTTCTTGAACGTCCTTTTCTCCTTGTATGGTCAGGATGGGGGTGTGGGAGATTATTTCAAGGGTCAGCAGCTGGTCGTTAATAGTAGAGCGTAGTAAGGCAAAGTCTTGATTAGCGGCAAATTCCTGTTCTTTAGTCTTGGCCACATCATGAATAGAGGTACGTCTGTTTCTATATTCCTGTTCTGCAACAGCCGATGCACCTTTATATAAAGCTATATTTTCAGCTGATCTTTGCAATGTTTCTATATTGGATAAAATCTGGACATATAAATGAGCTATTTGTATTTTAAGGGTTTCGTATGCTTCCTGTTTTCTTAACTCGGCAATATCCACCTGGATTCGCTGGCGCTTGATTCCTCCCCGGAGGTCGAACAGCTTTTCAAAAGGAATACTGATGCCGCCTCCCACATTCCACGAAGTCTGTTCTGTACCTACATACCTGTAAATAAGTGGGGTGTTGACATCCGTATTGCTGGCCACATTGTCTGCTATACCGTAAGAAGCACTTCCGCCGGCATGGATAAACCCCAGCCAGTTCCTTTTCTCTTTCGATAGTAACTTTTTCTGTAACTGTTTCTCCTTCTCTAAAATCTGTAAGCTTGGAGTGCTGCGTGCATTCTCATAAAGGACACTTAACGGAGGCAGCTTTATCTTTGCATAATCCACATTCATATTCCCCAATATATCATCCTGTGTCACAAGAGGTTGTTGTACCGGTTGTGTTTGCTGCTCTTCCTGTTGTGCGCTTAAATGGTGGATAGAACAATACATACAGATGACAAAAAGACATACTTTACCCATATAATAAATCCCCTTTTTATTCCTAAAACAAATTATTTAAACATCTCCTTTTTGGACAAAAGCTGTCAAAGTCTTGAACAGGATTTTCATATCCAGGAAAAAGGAGAATTCTCTACCGTATTTCAAATCTAATTCTTTGCGTTCTTTAGCGGATAATTTTCCGGCATCCCCCCGTTTTTCCACCTGCCACAAGCCGGTCAGCCCGGCAGGCGCCATGAAGCGTTCGATACTTTCATCGTTTGTCAGGCGTTCGGCTTCATAGAGTGGAAGAGGACGGTTCCCCACCACAGACATGTCGCCTTTCAAGATGTTGACCAGTTGAGGTAACTCATCCAGACTGTATTTTCGTAAAACGCGTCCTACCTTGGTAACCCGCGGGTCTTTTTCTATTTTTATGAAAGGACTTTCATCCAGTGCGTTTTGTCTGGAAATAAACTCTTCTTCCGGAATGATGAAGTCATCGGAAACCAGCATTCCGCCATTATCTATAACACCGTCATCTCCAAACATCAGTCCTCCTAATTCTTCCATCGAGAAATCTTTGGCAATCTCCGGAGTGCCTTCCGGCTGGTACTGGTTCTGACCGGCAAGGTCTTTCAGCTTTTTATCGGCGTCCGTATACATGGAACGGAATTTCAGGAAATTAAAAATGGTATAATTCGTTCCTACCCGTTTGGATTTGTAAATAACAGGTCCTTTGCTTTCCATACGTATGGCTATGGCAATCAGCAGAAAGACTGGGGACAGGAAGATTAACGCTGCACCGGAGAAAAGAATATCGAAGCAGCGCTTCCATTGGGGAAGGATAAAATGCCTCACGTCTTTTTTCTTCCGGTTATGTGCATATAGCAGTTCCTGCCGTTTATTGATGATGTCTATTTTCTGCCTTAACCGGGCGGTGGTGATGTTCAAACTGACGGTATCGTTTATTCCGCTGTTCAGATAGACTTTGCTGGCTTCGGGAGTCAGCCTGTCCGTAATGAGTACGACATATGCCTGATAGAACTTTTTCCTGAAAGCACCGATCTGTTCAATATCTCCGTTCATCTCCCCTTGTTCGTGAAGGACAATGATGTTCTCACGTACTTTCAGTCTGATACAAATTGTAATGGCATCCTGGTAGCTTTGGGCATAAATCATCTGGACATTTTCGAGCTTGCTGAATTTGCGCAAAAAATCCTTGTTCTTTCCTATATAAAGCAGAAAGGTCATGCTGATTTACTCAATGATTTTCTTAATTCTTACTTTTAACTCCATGGGATTGAAAGGTTTGACAATATAGTCTTCCGCGCCTTCTTGTAACAGGCGGATGCGTTCTGTGGTACTGTCTTCGCTGCTTAGCATAACCACCGGAATGTGTTTGAATAACTGATTGGATTTTATCCATTCCAGAAACTCGTCTCCACGCATTTCGGGCATACGGATATCTGATATAATCAAATCTGGTATGTTACCTTCCTGAAGCCATTTTACCCCTTCGATGCCATTCGGTAACCAAATACAATCATAATCACTGGCCAGATAGATTGAAAGGACTTTTGCAATTGCTATTTTGTCGTCCAAGACCAAAATTTTCTTTCTCATAGAGTAATCTTTAGATTTTAATGGGCAAAAGTAAAGAAAATTATTGTGAATAAACAACTTTATTCTATTAATTTTTTGGCGTAAAGATTGCTTTTCCTTAACCAAGTGTCTGAAATAGGGGATTGAATGGAATAAAAGCCCTTTGGAAAAAGGGAAAAAAGAAGACGGGACAACTCCTGTACATTATATATTGTAGTGTATATGATAAGATTAAGATGTGATATTGTATGAAGGATGATATTTATTATATTGAAAAATAGTGTTTTGGAACATAATAAAAATAAATATATTGTTTTGTGTAATTCGAAAAATAGTATTTATCTTTGCTGCCGGAAATGATAAAAGCCATATTACTATGTCGGAAATAAACCAGACGATTAATTTACATGTATCTGTGGACTGTGTGCTGATTGGGTTTGATGGAGAGCAGTTCCGTGTCCTGTTGGTAAGGCAGGTGGGGAAACAGTCCGAGGACGGATATAATAACATGAAGTTGCCGGGCAGCCTTATCTATGACGATGAGGATCTGGATGAGGCGGCCAAGCGGGTGTTGAATGAGTTGACGGGCCTGAAGAATGTGAAGCTTACCCAGTTTAAGGCGTATGGATCGAAAGACCGTACCCGTAACCCTAAGGATGTGCTGTGGCTGGAACGTTTTCATCGTTTGGACGAGAAGAAAATAGACCGCATTGTGACTATCGCTTACCTGACACTGGTGAAGATTGACAGACGGTTCGAACAGCTGTCTGATAAATACGATGCTTGCTGGACACCTGTGACGGAGGTGAAAAGCCTGGCGTTCGACCATTTCCAGATTTTGCAGGATGCATTGGTGCATATACGCCATTATGTGGAATATGCTCCTTCCGCAATGTTCGACTTGCTTCCCCGGAAGTTTACGGCGGCCCAGTTGCGGACTGTCTATCAGTTGATTTATGATAAGGTGTTTGACGTAAGGAACTTCCATAAGAAGATAGCGTTGATGCCATATGTAGTACCTTTGGAAGAAAAACAGGTAGGTGTATGCCACAGGGCGGCACGCTTCTATAAGTTCGACCGTTCAATATATAATAAGTCGGGAACGAAGTGATAACAGACAGATAACTTTAGCCTTGTTGTGATTGCTGTGAGAATACTCCGCCTGGTCGTTTCGGGGAATCGGTACATGCTTTGGGATTCTTCACCGGCCTTTCCTTGGAAGGATAATGCTGATAAGCATCGGGACAGAGACTATTATTTTAAAATTCTTAATTTTCAATTAAATGTACCTATTAGGTTATGATATTGGCAGTTCGTCGGTAAAGGCGAGTTTGGTAAATGCAGAGACCGGAAAGTGTGTTTCTTCTGCATTCTTTCCTAAAACAGAGGCTGCTATTATGGCTGCCCGCCCCGGATGGGCTGAGCAGGATCCGCAAAATTGGTGGGAAAATCTGAAATTGTCAACTCAGGCTGTCATGGCCGGGAGTGGGATCGGTCCGGATGGAATTGCCGCTATCGGTATCTCTTATCAGATGCACGGACTGGTTTGTGTGGATAAAGGGCAAAATGTATTACGTCCGGCTATTATATGGTGTGACTCACGGGCGGTTCCATACGGGCAGAAAGCGTTTGAGGCATTGGGGGAAACGCAATGTCTTTCTCATCTGCTGAACTCTCCGGGGAATTTTACCGCTTCCAAACTGGCATGGATTAAAGAGAATGAGCCTGCTGTGTACGAACGTATTTATAAAATAATGCTGCCAGGCGATTATATCGCTATGAAACTGACGGGGGATATTTGTACCACGGTGTCCGGTTTGTCCGAAGGGATGTTCTGGGATTTTCAGGCAAATGATGTCGCGGGCTTCCTGATGGATTATTATGGATTCGACCGTTCGCTGATAGCTGATATCAAACCGACTTTTGGCGAGCAGGGGCGTGTAAATGCATGGGCTGCCAAAGAATTGGGCCTGAAAGAGGGAATTCCTGTAACCTATCGCGCCGGAGACCAGCCTAATAATGCTTTGTCGCTCAATGTGTTCAATCCGGGAGAGATTGCTTCTACGGCAGGAACATCGGGAGTGGTATATGGCGTGAACGGTGAGGTGAATTATGATCCGAAATCCCGGGTGAATACTTTTGCCCATGTAAATCATACTGCCGAGCAGACCCGTCTGGGAGTGTTGTTGTGTATCAATGGTACCGGTATATTGAATTCGTGGGTGAAACGTAATGTGGCTCCCGAAGGTATTTCTTACAGTGATATGAACAGGCTGGCGGCACAGGCTCCTGTCGGCAGTGCCGGAGTAAGTATTCTTCCTTTTGGCAACGGGGCGGAGCGTATGCTGGAAAATAAAGAGACAGGATGCTCTATATGTGGAGTTAATTTTAACCTGCATGGAAAGCAGCATATTGTTCGTGCCGCACAGGAAGGGATCGTGTTCTCGTTTAAATACGGCATTGATATCATGGAGCAGATGGGTATCCCTGTACAGAAGATTCATGCCGGACATGCCAATATGTTTCTCAGTCCTATCTTCCGCGAAACGTTGGCGGGAGTGACAGGGGCTGTAATCGAACTGTATGACACGGATGGATCGGTGGGCGCCGCCAAGGGGGCCGGCATAGGCGCGGGTGTTTATAAAGATAACAACGAGGCATTTGCCACATTGGAAAAACTGGAGGTGATAGAGCCTGATGTGGCACAGCGTACTGCTTACGATGATGCGTATGCCCGCTGGAAATCCAATCTGGAGAGAGCGATGGCTGCCTTTTAAGGACCTTCGGATAAAGAAATGGCTATCCGCCTGCGTGTTGAAAAAGATAGTAGATAAATTAGAACAAGTTATTAAAATAAGTAAAGAATTATGGCTACAAAAGAGTATTTTCCCGGTATAGGAAAGATTAAATTTGAAGGTAAGGAAAGTAAGAACCCGATGGCGTTCCGTTATTATGATGCTGAAAAGGTAATTAACGGAAAGAAGATGAAAGACTGGTTGAAGTTTGCTATGGCATGGTGGCATACGTTGTGTGCCGAGGGCGGTGACCAGTTTGGCGGCGGAACAAAGAAATTCCCTTGGAACGGTGATGCCGATAAGGTGCAGGCTGCCAAGAATAAGATGGATGCCGGCTTTGAATTCATGCAGAAAATGGGAATCGAATATTATTGTTTCCATGATGTGGACTTGTGTGAGGAAGCCGATACAATCGAGGAATATGAAGCGAATCTGAAAGAGATAGTTGCTTATGCCAAACAGAAACAGGCTGAAACCGGAATCAAATTGTTATGGGGTACGGCAAATGTTTTTGGTCATGCACGCTATATGAACGGGGCTGCTACAAACCCCGAATTTGATGTGGTTGCCCGCGCTGCTGTCCAGATAAAGAACGCTATTGACGCTACCATCGAACTGGGTGGCTCCAATTACGTGTTCTGGGGTGGACGTGAAGGGTATATGTCTTTATTGAATACAGATCAGAAGCGTGAGAAAGAACATCTGGCTCAGATGTTGACCATCGCCCGCGATTATGCCCGGAGCAAAGGGTTTACAGGTACTTTCCTGATTGAACCCAAACCGATGGAGCCGACTAAGCATCAATATGATGTGGATACCGAAACTGTGGTAGGGTTCTTGAAAACTCACGGACTGGACAAGGATTTCAAGGTGAACATTGAAGTGAATCATGCTACGTTGGCTGGTCATACATTTGAGCATGAACTGGCTGTTGCGGTAGATAACGGAATGTTGGGATCTATTGACGCTAACCGTGGCGATTATCAGAACGGATGGGATACAGACCAGTTCCCTATCGACAATTACGAACTGACCCAGGCCATGATGCAGATTATCCGCAACGGCGGTTTGGGTAATGGCGGTACCAACTTTGATGCCAAGACACGTCGTAACTCTACTGATCTGGAAGATATCTTTATCGCCCATATTGCAGGTATGGACGCTATGGCGCGTGCATTGGAAAGTGCTGCTGCTTTGCTTAATGAATCTCCTTACTGCAAGATGTTGTCAGACCGCTATGCTTCATTCGACAGTGGCAAAGGCAAAGAATTTGAAGAAGGCAAGCTGACATTGGAAGACGTAGTGGCTTATGCTAAGCAGAATGGTGAGCCCAAGCAAGTAAGCGGTAAGCAGGAATTGTACGAAGCCATCGTAAATATGTATTGCTGATCCGGCCGGAATGGTATTGCACAAGTTTTACCCTTGCAGACCTTTTTTAAGAAGGAGGGCTGTGCAATGAAGTCTGAATGAATTCTGCTAACGGATTATTAAAGAATAAACGGCTGTACACCGTCAGGTGGCAGCCGTTTTTATATTTGTTAGAGGGATATTTATGAAATAATACTCGCCTATATCGAAAATAATATCTACCTTTGCGGCTGCTAAATTACTAAGTTTATTGAATTTATATGATAAAAAAACTATTATCCGTACTGGTCTTAGTTTTTGCCCTCTCGGGTTCTGTGCTTGCACAGCAATCTATGAGTGACCAACAGGTGTTGGAATATGTGAAGACGGGCATGCAACAAGGAAAAGACCAACGTCAGATTGCTACAGAGTTAGCCCGTAGAGGAGTGACACAAGAACAGGCTAAGCGTGTAAAGAAACTTTATGAACAGCAAAATGGGTCTGCTGATAAAGACGCAAATGCAACGATGCAAAATCGGAACCGTTTGCGTGAAAAGACAAAGATGCAGGAAGATATCTATGTAACAGAGAATTTTACTTTCGACCAACGTCCGGCTGCGGGCAGAGTGGTAGGGAAGAACTTGTCGGACAGTGTTTCTGCCAATCGCTATTACGAGGGGATGGGCATGGGCGATATGGAAGAAATGCAGAAGGATAAGGTGTACGGACGGGACATTTTTGAAACCAGAAACCTTACATTCGAGCCGAGTGTGAATCTGGCTACTCCTCCTAATTACCGTCTGGGGCCGGGTGATGAGGTAATCATTGACATCTGGGGTACAAACCAGGCCACCATCCGCGATAATGTATCTCCGGACGGATCTATCACGATCCCCGATTTGGGATTGATTTATCTGAACGGCATGACTATTGCCGAAGCCAACCAATATTTGCGTAAAGAACTGAATAAGATTTATGCAGGGCTTGATAATGAACAGAACCCGTCCTCACAAATCAAGGTTACTTTGGGAAACAGCCGGACGATCCAGGTGAACGTGATGGGGGAAGTGTTCCAACCGGGAACTTATGCATTGTCTTCTTTCTCTACCGTGTTTCATGCACTGTACCGTGCCGGTGGTGTGAGCGATATCGGTAGCTTGCGCAATATACAAGTAGTGCGCGGAGGACAGAAAATCGCTACCGTAGATGTGTACGATTTTATTATGAAAGGTAAAATCAATGATGATATCCGCTTGCAGGAAGGCGATGTGATCATCGTTCCTCCATACGAGGCGTTGGTTAGCATAGAGGGTAATGTGAAACGCCCCATGAAATACGAGATGAAAAACAACGAAAGTGTTGCCACGTTGTTGAAGTATGCCGGTGGATTTTCGGGGGATGCCTATACCCGTTCTCTCCGCATGATTCGTCAAAACGGAAAGGAGTATCAGATTTATACGATTGATGATATTGATTATTCCGTATTCCAGGTAAAAGATGGTGATGCGCTGACTGCTGAAGCTATTCTGGACCGTTTTGAGAACAAGCTTGAAATCAAGGGGGCTGTCTATCGTCCGGGCATTTATCAGTTCGGAGGAACCTTGAATACAGTCCGCCAACTGGTGGAAAAGGCTGAAGGCCTTATGGGTGATGCCTTTACAGGACGTGCGGTGTTGCATCGCGAGCGCGAGAATCTGAAGAAAGAGGTTATTCAAGTAGATATAAAAGGCATCATGGACGGTACTGCACCCGATGTACCTTTGCAGCGTAATGATGTGCTTTATATTCCCAGTATTCATGACTTGGAGGATGTGGGAAGCATCATGGTGTATGGTGAGGTTGCCCGTCCGGGTGAGTTCGCTTTTGCCGACAATACTACTTTGGAGGATATTATAATCCAGGCTGGCGGATTGATGGAGTCGGCTTCTACCGTCCGTGTGGATGTTTCCCGCCGTATCAAGGATAGCAAAGGTACGGAAGCGGTTTCCACCATAGGGCAAATGTACTCGTTTTCTCTGAAAGACGGTTTTGTGATAGACGGAGAACCGGGCTTTGTGTTGCAACCGTACGATCAGGTATATGTGCGTAAGAGCCCTGCTTATCAGAAACAGGTGAATGTGCAGGTGACCGGTGAGGTTTTGTATGAAGGTGATTATGCGCTGACAGAGAAGAGCGAACGTCTTTCCGATTTGATCAAGAAGGCAGGTGGAGTGACTCCGTTTGCTTATATCAAAGGGGCCCGTTTAAGCCGTCGTATCAATGCCGATGAACGCAAACGTATGGAAACGGTTCTGGACATGGCCAAGACTGGAAAGGACTCCATTGATGTCAACCGGCTGGATTTGGGAGATATCTATTATGTGGGTATCGATTTGGAAAAAGCGATGCTTAAACCCGGCTCCAGTGCGGATATCGTATTGCGTGAGGGGGATGTGATTGAAATTCCCGAATACAACAACACGGTACGTATCAGCGGGGCTGTGATGTATCCCAATACCGTTTCATTTGAAGATGGCAAGACGTTGAAATATTATATCGAGCAGGCCGGAGGTTACGGTTTCCGTGCGAAGAAGAGCAAGGCGTATATTGTATATATGAACGGTCAGGTGAAGAGAGCGAAGAAGGGTAGCCGTGAGCTGATCCAGCCGGGCTGTGAGGTGATTGTTCCGGTGAAGGAAAAGAGCAACTGGTCTTTGCAGAACACTTTGTCCATAGCAACCACCAGTGCGTCGTTGGCTACTATGATTGCATCTATTGCTAATATCTTAAAATAGAAACAGTATGGCGGAAGATAAGAATTATACGAATAATACGGAAAGACCACGGGAAGACGAGGAGTTGGAAATTGATTTGATGGAGTATGTCCGTAAGTTGTGGGCTGCCCGAAAGATGCTGCTGAAGGTTGCCGGAATAGGTGCTATTGTAGGGGTGATTATCGCTCTGAGTATTCCCAAGCAATATACGGTGGAAGTGACATTGTCTCCCGAATCCGGTAAAAGCGGAGGGGGGAGCCTGTCGGGAATGGCTGCCATGCTGGGGATCGGAGGCATGAGTCTGGGCAGTGAGGCGGATGCGTTGAACGTATCTCTTTTCCCGGATATAGTAGCGTCTACTCCTTTCATTCTGGAACTGTTTAATGCACATGTCACCACGTTGGACGGTGAGGTGGATACTACTTTTGTAGCTTATCTCGATGAGCAGAAAGCTCCGTGGTGGGGTGCTGTTATGGGATTGCCCGGGGCGGCTATAGGCGGGGTGAAATCTCTCTTCTCCGATAAGGAAGAGGAAGAAGGGAACAGGCTGGATCCTTTCCACCTGACAGAAGATCAGGCGAAGAAAGTGGAAGCCATGCGTAAGGCGATTACTGCTGATGTGGATAAGAAAACCGGCATCACCACAGTGACGGTGACTTTGCAGGACCCGATGGTTACGGCCGCCATTACAGACACGGTAGTGGTGAAGCTTCAGGAGTATATCACAGCGTACAGGGTCTCCAAAGCCCAGCAGGATTGTGCTTATCTGGAACAATTGTATAAGGAACGCCAGCAGGAGTATTATGTAGCCCAGCAGAATTATGCCAATTACATGGATGCCAACAAGGGGGTTGTCCTTCAAAGTGCTTTGACGGAGAGAGAACGGTTGCAGAATGATATGAATCTGGCATATCAGGTGTATAGCCAGGTGGCTACCCAATTGCAGGTGGCACGGGCTAAAGTACAGGAGGCCAAACCTGTATTTGCCGTTGTGGAACCTGCCAGTGTGCCGTTGCTGCCTTCGGGAACCAGCAAGAAGGTGATTCTTGTCGGATTTATTTTCCTGGCAGTGGCGGGTGCTTCCGCATGGATCTTGTTCGGACGTGAATTCTTTGAAAATCTGAAGGAGGGGCTTAATGCTCCTCAGGAGGGGATGGAGAAGAAGTGATATAAAGATATTGACCTATAAAAACAGGGTGCATCTCTTTCGTAGGAGGTGCACCCTGTTTTTATAGGTCAATCTTCGGAAATGTTGTCCTGAACGTTACGATAGTCCGGTGTGCAGTTTTCGGTTTCTTTAATTTCACTGGCAAAAACCGGACAAACGCAGAATCAAAACA
>UMHZ01025780.1_pt1 | contig 23724 bp, 18 predicted proteins | sample 1965671 | NCBI WGS metagenome assembly UMHZ01 (sample SAMEA4836111, study PRJEB28245) | human gut metagenome | biome: gut microbiome; material: fecal sample | place: Denmark | collected 2008 | reverse complement strand
ACAATTTAATCAAGATTTATGATAGTTTCGCAAATACCTAAATATAATTAAAAATATAAGGAGGGTAGTGATTTACCCTCTTTATATAAGATTAAAATCGTGTACGCACACGAAAAAATATAAAAATTTATCTTATCATTAAATAGAAATGAAATAAGGAAAGGATTAAGAATGGATGCGATAAAATTTGGTTTTAAATACTGGAAAAAGTACATAGTGGCGGCGGTTGTCCTGCAGTTTGTGAGTTTTCTTGCAATTATTGCGGATTTGCTGATTCCGTTTGTGTCGGAGCTTTTTGTTGATTTTGTTATTATGGATAACGACAATAAGGCGAGTGGAGTTTTTGCATTTTTGATTGATGGAGATTACGGAAAAAGGCACAGTTTTGAATTGTTTTTTAATATTGCGATGGTGTTTGTCGGACTTCTTGTTTTCAGACTTGTTTTTATATATATCAAAAACACAATGTTTGAAAAGTATGCGTTGAAGTTTGAGACGGATTTACGAATTGTAACTTTTGATAAGCTGATGGAACTTGACAGCCAGACTGTATCTGAGTACAACACGGGTGAACTTTTAACTACGCTTCATACTGACACGATTATGATGAAAGACCTGTTTGGAAGAATTATTCCGGGAATGTTTGACAGTATGTTTGTCTTTGGTGCGTGTATAATACTGCTTACATCGATAAATAGTACACTGCTTATAATTCCGGTTATACTTGCACCATTTTTTGTTGTGGCACTTTTGAAATTTAGGAAAAAGGCTCAGAAAAATTACAGAGCCATAAGAACCAGCAACAGTAATATGAATCTTACCGTTCAGGAAAATATAGAGGCTGTCCGTCTTGTAAGGTCATTTACAAATGAGGGAAGAGAAAAAGAGAAGTTTGATAAATCAAATATGAACATGAAACAGTCATATATAAATCAGGTTAAGCTTTCGGCAGGTTTCGAGGTTATATTTAGTTCGATAAAACAGGCTGCTTATATTGGAACTATTGCATTATGTGCATTGCTTGTTATAAAGGGTGAGATGCTTGTAGGATTTCTGGTTGCAGCGTCAGGTTATGTCATGAAAATAATGGATCATGTATCACAGATAAACAATCTTCTCTTTCAGATGCAGCAGCAGATTGTTGCAGGTGATAAGATAATGAGGTTTATGGATTGTAAGACAAAGATTAAGGATGGCAAAAAAACTGCAAAAGATATAGATAAGCCTGATATAGAATTTGAAAATGTTACATTGGAACTTGGCGGGAAAAAGGTTCTTGACAATATAAATCTTTCGATTCCTTATGGCAAAAAGGTCGGTATTGTCGGAGCAACGGGAAGCGGAAAGAGTATTTTATTAAAATCAATAGTAAGGATAAATGATGTAAATGACGGTCAGATAAAAATGAACGGAACGAATGTTAAAGAGTATAAAACAGCAGAGCTTAGGGAAAAAATCTCATATGTTTTTCAGGATGCATTCTTATTTTCAAATACCATTGACAGTAATATTGCATTTGCAAACCCTGATGTTGATGAGAGCAGGGTGAGGGAATGTGCAAAAAGAGCAATGGCAGATGATTTTATAAATGAACTTTCTGACGGCTATCAGACGATAGTAGGTGAAAAAGGATTTGGTCTTTCAGGAGGTCAGAAACAGAGGGTTTCTATTGCCAGGGCAATGCTAAAGGATGCACCGGTATTTGTATTTGATGATTCAACAAGTGCACTTGATGCAGAGACAGAAAGAAAACTTCTTGAAAATTTGAGGACATATTATAAGGAAAGAACTATTCTTATAGCGGCACACAAAATGTCATCCGTTGTCGATTGTGACGAGATAATTTATCTCAGCAATGGAAAAATTGTTGAGAGGGGCACCTTTGATGAACTGATGGAGCTTGACGGACATTTTGCTGGTGTGTATAAGACGCAGATGGCAAAGCAGACGGTGGCATAAATGATATGCGAAACTTATGATTTGCTAAGAAGTTAGTATATTGAAAGTTTCGCAAATATTTTTGAGAAGATACCGAGAGTACATTTATAAGGTGACGGAGGAAATCATGGCTAAGAGGAATACATATTTTGAGGATGAGGTTGTTCATAAAAAAATTGACATTAAGCAGTTTGGCAGGATTTTAAAGTATATAATGCCGTATAAGCACATATTTATCATTGTTTGTGTGCTTATGCTTGTTTCAGCGTGTACTGCATTGCTGCCGCCGATGCTGCTTAGATATGTTATAAATGATGTTGTTGTTGAAAAAAGTATGGCTAAGCTTTTTTATGTTGTGTGTGGTCTTGTTTTTCTGGCTGCGACGGATATAGGGCTTACTTATGCACAGCAGCGTATGATGGGACAGATGGGGCACAGTGTTATTGCGGATATGAGAAAGGATATTTTTTATAAATTGCAGGAACTTCCTTTTGAGTATTTTGACAACAGACCTGACGGAAAGATTGTTGTGCGTGTCACTGATTATATAAATGACCTTGCAAATTTCTTTACGAATTATGTCGTGATGTTTCTTGTCTATCTTGTAAAGATTGTCATTGTTACGATATTTATGCTCTCACTCAGTCCGGAGCTTACGATTATTGTCGTGTGTACGGTAGTTCCTATGATGGCTCTTGTGTTCTTGTTGAGATATAAGATAAGAAGGAGATTTGCATGGCACAGGGCGAAGCTTTCAAATCGTTCAGCTTTTCTTATCGAGACTATCATGGGCGAAAAGATAGTAAAGAATTATAACAGAGTTGAGAAAAATAAGTCGATTTATGAGGACTTGCATAATCAGAGTGTCAATGTATGGTGGGGAATTGTCAAATTAAATAACTTAAATACGCCGATTGTTGAAATATTCTGGAATATCGGGACACTTTGTCTTTACGGAGTTGCACTTTATCTTATATTAAATGGAAGCAGCCAGGTAGATGCAGGTACGGTTGTTGCGTTTATAAGCTATATGGGACTTTTCAGCGGACCACTCACACAGATAGCGATAATAATTCAGCAGATGGCACAGGTAAGCTCAAATCTTGAGCAGGTGTTTGATACGATTGATTACGAAGTGCAGATAAAAGATGAGGAGGGAGATGTATCGCTTGATAATGTAAAAGGTCAGGTTGATTTTGACAATGTGACTTTTTCATATGAGGATGATATAAACATTCTTGAGAATATGAACCTCCATGTAAAGCCCGGAGAGACGATAGCACTTGTAGGACCGACGGGTGCAGGAAAGACTACAATTATAAATCTTATAACAAGATTTTATGATGTGACCGGAGGTTCAGTAAAAATAGATGGAAATGATGTAAGAAAAGTAACATTGGAGTCACTTAGAGAGGAAGTCGGAGTGCTTATGCAGGATCCTTTCATATTTAAAGGGACTGTTATGGAGAATATAAGATACGGCAGACTTGATGCGACTGACGAGGAGTGCATAGCAGCCGCAAAATATATTTATGCCGATGAATTTATCGGGAGACTGCCACATGGATATGATGAGGAACTCGAAGAGAGAGGGGAGGGACTTTCAGCAGGAGAAAAACAGCTTATCAGCTTTGCGAGGATAATACTTAAAAATCCGTCAGTAATAATACTTGACGAAGCGACAAGTTCGATAGATACGGAAACTGAAAATATGATACAGAAAGCACTTGATGTTATACTGTCAGAAAAAACAGCATTCATAGTGGCACATAGGCTTTCGACGATAAGAAATGCGGACAGGATACTTTATATAGCTGACAAGGGAATTGCCGAGGAAGGAAATCATAGAGAACTTATGGAAAAAAGAGGTCTTTATTATCAATTAAATAGTAGCAGTTACATTAAATAATTAAAATAAAAAAGAGCTGATCTGAAAAAAACGATAAAACAATTAAGATTGAAATAATGCTTGTAATGTGTTATATTAAAATTTGTTTGAAAAAATTTACTTTTTAAGATATGAGTGTGGAAATTTTTTTACACTCAGGATTTGTATCGGTGTATACTTGAAACAAATCCTAATATGCACAAAAGATAAGTGCAGAAACGGGGAGTATTATGAGTTTATATGGATTTAAAAGAAAACACGGACTTAGTTTTTCGGGTTTGGGAAGCAGTTCTAAAGGTAGCAGTTTTTTGAGATTTATTGCATCACATAAAATGGAGATTCTGATGTTTCTGCCTTTTTTTATCATGGATTTAAGTATCCGTATCATGGGATACAAAATAGATTTTTATCCGGCATATTATATTCAGCCAAATCTTTTTACAATAATATGGACAGGGCTGTTTATTGCATTAGCAAAATATCTTAAGGGGGTTATAGGAAAGATTTTTTACCTCCTTATGTTTATTATAAGTTTTGTGATGTTTCTGACTAATGCTGTATATTATTCTCTCACGAACTTTTATTTTAATTTTTCTCTGCTGGAGCTGGCAAGTGAGGGAAGTTCTTATATAGCTGATACTATAAAAAATACACCGGTTTATGTATATATTCTTGCAATTTTTATATTTGTACTTGCGATTGTGGCGGTAAAAAACATAAAAAAAGGTGAGTGTTTTCAGTGGAAAAAACTTTTAGCTGCAGTTGTAATATTTATATGTCTGCATCTGATTATCCCAGTTACAATGGGAAGCGGAAACAAAAATCTTAAGTGGAACAGCTTTAAAAAAGCAAGAAATGTTTATAATGAATTTAGTGATACAAATAAGAGTATGAAAGTTGCCGGACTTTATGAATATACTTTAAGAAATTTATATATAACTTTTTTAAAGCCAAAGGAAAAGATAAGTGACAGTGACAGAAAATTCCTTAAAAACATATATGAGGCGAAAGATGAGAAAAAGCCAAATAAATATACCGGTATGCTAAAAGGAAAGAATGTGATTTTTTTGCAGCTGGAGGGTATGGATGAATGGCTTCTGACAAAGAAGAACACACCAAATCTATATAAACTCAAGAATGAGTCCATTGATTTTACGGATCACTATTCTATTTATACCGGAGGTGGTTCGACTTTTAATTCAGAGTTTGCTGTGAATACAGGTTTTACGACACCTATTTCATATAATGAAAATGTATATACATTTAATAAGAATACATTCAATAATACCATGGCGAAACTGTTTAAAAAAGAGGGATATGCAGTCAATGCTTTTCATATGAACAGCAGTGAGTTTTATTCCAGAGGAATAAACTATAAGAGCTGGGGTTATGACAATTATTATGGTCTTAAGGATATACTTGACAGTAAAGATAAAAATGACCTTAGTTATGAGCTTGATAGAAAGCTTATTGAGAATAAAACTTTCTATAATAAAATGTTTAAAGGCAGTGAAAGATTTGTTGACTATATTATATCCTATACGCCACATACGCCATTTACGACTGAAAAGGAAGTTGGAAAGCTTGTAGCTGAGATGAAGTATGGAAAAGGAAAAATTCCAAAACTTTCTGAGGAGCAGGTGGCAGATCTTATGGTTGGTGAAACTGATTATATGGTTGGACTTCTGATGCAGGCTTTAAAGGATAATAATCTATATGATAATACAGTTATAGTGGCTTATGCAGATCATTATCTTTATACCATAAATGACAAGTCTGTGCTTGGTAAATACAAAGAAACTGATAATAATCTTATAAATCGTACACCATTTTTTATATGGAGCAGTGACATGAAAGCAGAAAAGATTGACAGGACAAATATGCAGATGAATATTTTGCCTACTGTACTAAATCTTTTTGGTATTGATTACAATAGTAACTATTATATAGGTAAGGATATTCTTTCAAATGACTATAGTCCGTTGGCTTTTTTCGCAGATTCAAGCTGGTATGATGGAAATGCGTATGTAGCTGATGGCAAGGTGACTAATGGTGTAGGAATATCTAAAACTCAGATTGAGAAAAAGAGCAGTATCGTGAGTGAACTTATTAAGAAGAATGATCTTACATTAAAATATGACTTTTTGAAAGATTATAAATAAAAAAGATACAAAAGTATTATGGAGTGGAGAGAATAATGAATATTACAAATGTGTTGTTAAGTGTTGGAATTATAGACGATATAGGACATTTTTTAGGCAATATTTATACTCCCAGCCTGTTTTTGTTTACGGCTATCGGGATGTTTATGAAAATATTGAGCATACATAATGTTCCATATATGATAATAGGGCTTTTCTGTACAAGAAAGTTTAAACCGGCTAAGAATAATCACAAATATGCGGTGCTTATTCCGGCTAGAAATGAGGAGCCTGTTATAGGAAATCTTATAAACAGCATAAAAAAGCAGGATTATCCGCAGGAACTCTTAACGATTTTTGTCGTTGCTGACAACTGTACGGATAATACGGCAAAGATAGCACAAGAGCTTGGTGCAATCTGTTATGAGCATAATAATCCTGATGAGAGGACAAAGGGATTTGGTCTTAAGTATCTTTTTGAGCAGATTGAAAAAGATTATGGAATACAGTCATTTGAGGGGTATTTTATATTTGACTCTGACAATCTTTTAAAAAGAGATTATATATCAAGAATGAACGATTCATTTGATGCAGGGGAGAAGATAATCACATCATATAGAAGTACAAAAAATCTTACTGAGGGATGGATAGCATCGCTTTATGCAATTCATTGGCTTCGTTCGATAAGACAGCGTCACCGCACAAGATCATTTCTTCATCTTGCTACGAATATTCAGGGTACTGGATTTTTGTTCGCAAATGAGATAGTAAAGGACGGCTGGAAATATACATCACTTACAGAGGACAGATCACTGACAGCCGACTGCGTGGTAAATGGCTATGAGATTTCATATAACAACGATGCGATATTTTATGATGAGCAGCCTACAAGCTTAAAAGTTGCTTTGCGCCAGCGTTTAAGATGGGCTAAGGGACATCTTCAGGCATTTGGGGAAAGTGGCTGGGGATTATTTAAGAATATTTTTATAGATAAAAATACAAAGTGGGAAAAAGACGATACATGGTACAGATTTTTATGGCGTACCATAAGACACAGATTTATGTCGTTTGATACTTTTGCACAGCTTCTGCCCAAACAGATAGTTACCGCATTTAAATGGCTTTTCTGGAATTTATTTTTATTTCCTTTCACCATTTACAATGCGGGCGGACAGATGTATATATTCAGAAACGGTACATGGCTTTCAAAGTTTGTCAGACAGTTCACGGGAAATGTTACCATAAATCTTGAACCGGGATGGAAGTCATATGCGATATGCGTTTTGCTTGTTATATGGATGAGAATTTTCTACAGAATAGGGATGTATCTTGCAAATATATGGATGGCAATATACATATTTATAATAGAAAGAAAACGAATCCAAAAAGTAAGTTTTTGGAAAAAAGTATTATATTGTCTTACATGGCCTATTTATGATGTGATAGAACGCTATGTAAAATACATAGCGCTCTTTAAGAAAGTCGAGTGGAAACCAATACCACACGAAAGTAAGATAACAATAGAAGATATTCAGGAAAATTAGTTCCGGAATGAAACAGTAAATTTGGGGACGAATCATTAGATTCAAGGACGAATCACTAGATTCAAGGACGAGTCATTAGATTCGAGGACGAATCGTTAGATTCGTCCTGTAATAGTGATGGTTGTTGTTCCAGGTGCTATACTCCAGGCTCCGGTTGCAGGATCTTGTGTGTATGTGGCAGCGGGAACTGTTATTTTACCGGCAGCAGTTTCAAAACTTCCTGTAGTGGCATCATATGTGTAGTTGCCTGTTTCAGCCCATGGTGCAGAGTTGTAAGTCACGGAAATATTGTTGAGAGCCGGTGTAAATACATCTGAGATACTAAGCAGATCCTCAGCAGCAGCGGCAGTATTGCCAAAGTTTTCTATTACAAAAGTATAAGTTATCTGACCGTTTTCTGTAATTGTTGTAGGTGAGAGGGATTTGTTTATACTTAAGTTTGTTCCATTTTCAGTAGAAATTGTTTCAGCAGCCGTAACAGGATTTGTAATATCATTGCCTGATATTGATACTGTGTTTGTAATCGTAGAGTCTGTTGACAAAGGAGCAAAGTTGTTTATTTTTGCATCATATATGATAGTAGTATTGCCGCCTGCGGGAACCGTTATATTTGAAAAAGCAAGTTCAGGAATGGTTGTGGCAGCAGGAGCCGCCTGTAAGACACCGTTTATATAGTATTTGACTGAACCCTCAATATAGTCAAGCGGTTTTAAAGTGAGGGCACCAAATGGGTAAGAACCAAGTGTATCAGTGATTGTAAGACCTGATATTGCTGCCTGACTTGAATTTAACAGACTAAGGACATAAGTTATGGTGCTGTTGGCGTTGTAAGTCGGTACAACGGCTGTTTTTGTTGCTGTTAAGGCTTCGATGATTTCTCCGGTAGTGATGTTTGAAACTGTTGATGTTCCATTGTGTGAAAGGGTAGCCTGATTAAAAAAGAGTGCCATAAATTTTCCTCCTGTATATAAATGAAATTAAAGAAGATATATTGCAAAAAGTTGTAATACTCTACTTTTAATAAGAATATATTCATGATTTTTTTGTGTGTTACATAAAACAGATTTTGATTGATTGTTTTTGTTATGTGGTGAAATGCATTTGAGATTTGCATTTTTGTTCGGCAATGAACTGTTACAAAAAAAGTTTAACAATATATAAAATACTATAGTTTTTTCTAAAAAATAATGTTAATATATGTATGTGATTAAAAGATTGAAGGAGATGTTTTCGTGTATGACAGATTGACCAGAAAAGATGTTGAAAAAATGCAGAAGGAGGTAGAAGAAAGAAAACTTGTTGTCAGAAAACAGGCACTTGAGGATGTTAAAGAGGCAAGAGCACAGGGAGACTTGAGTGAGAATTTTGAATACAAGGCAGCAAAGCAGTTCAAAAACAGAAATGAGAGTCGTATCAGGTATCTTGAAAAGATGATAAAAACTGCAAAGATTATTGAAGATGATTCTGATGAAAGTCAGGTCGGATTAAATGATTCTGTTACTATTTACATAGAAGAAGATGATATGGAAGAATGTTTTAAGATAGTAACGACTATAAGATCTGATGCGATAAACAATATGGTAAGCATTGAGTCCCCGATAGGAAGAAGTCTTATGAAGCACAAGGTTGGAGACAGAGTGTATATAAAAATAAATGATTCAGATGGTTATTATGCTGTTATCAGAAATATTGATAAGAGTGATGATGAATCAGAAAAAATAAGCAGTTATTAAGAGAAGACTATAGATAAGAACAGACTATAGAGAAAGAGGTAATATTATGAGTATAAAGTTTAGGAGTGTAAGGATTTATCTTGTGATTCCGGTATTGATACTTGGAATATGCAGTATGGTGTCACTTGCAATGACAGGTGTTTCACTAAGGAGTGTGAGTAATGTAAGCAAAAATATAGCTCAAAAGCAGATAAACAGTGTAAGCTGTCTTGATGCAGTCAAATCAAATGTTATCGAGATGCAAAAGGAAGTAATGTCATATTGTCTTATCACTCAGGATTCACAGCGTGAAAGTGTTGTCAAGAACATAACCGAATTAAAGAATGATACAGAATCATATCTTAAAAAATTGAATACCATGCTCCAGTCGGATGAACTGGAAAAACAGCTTGATACATTAGACGCTAATTACCGGACATATGAAAAAAAGGTCAATGAGATACGAGAGATTGCTTCGACAGATGCTATGACAGCACTTGAGGATGCAAACAGAACACTTGGCAAATATGGTACTGCTGTTGAGAGTATGGCAGATCAAATGATAGCATCAAATGATAAGATAACAAAATCACAGGTAAGAGATTTTTCGGCTAAGAGTTCACGGGCAAATTTAGTTATCACAACTGCATTTATCATGGTTATTATAATTATAATAGCAGTAGTATTATGTATTGAGCTTATTGTCATAAAACCGTTAAAAAAGATAGACAAAGAGCTTGGTGTTATTATAGATGAGATAAATCAGGACAGAGGAGATCTCACAAAGAGAATAAACATTAACAGAAAAGATGAAATTGGCAAAGTTGCGACAAATATCAATGTATTTATAGAAAAACTTCAGACTATAATGCAAAAGATAACATCAAATTCAAAACAGCTTGATGAGACGGTAGGTAATGTTGTAGGTAAAGTAAATACGGCGAATGGAAGTGCCTGTGATATATCGGCTGTTATGGAAGAACTTTCAGCTACAATGGAAGAGGTTGCCGCAACGGTTAAAAATATAGATGAAAATACTGCTGTTGCAAACACTAAGGTTGACAAGATGACGGTTGAGACAGGCAATGTAGTAGATTATTCCAATGAGATGAATGAGAGAGCGATAAAGCTTCAGGAGACTGCTCAGGCAAACAAGGATGAGACAACTAAGATGGTAGGCTCTATTATCGAAGAACTTAAGAATGCGATGAAAGAAAGCAAAAAGGTTGAAAAAATATCACAGCTTACCTCAGATATTTTAAGTATATCAAGCCAGACAAATCTTCTTGCGTTAAATGCCTCTATCGAAGCTGCAAGGGCGGGCGAGGCAGGAAAAGGCTTTGCGGTTGTTGCAGATGAGATAAGAGAGCTTGCAGAATCCAGCAGAAATACGGCAAACAACATTCAGGAGATAAATGAGATGGTTATCTCAGCCGTTGAAGGTCTTATTTCATCATCAAATAAGATTGTTGATTATGTAGATGAAACGATACTTCCTGATTATGATGATTTTGTATCCAGTGGTAAGCAGTACAATGATGATTCAACTCATATAAAAAATATAATGGATGAGTTTACCGGATTGTCTAATGATATGCAAAAGACAATAAAATCTATGGTCGATGCCATAAATGGAATTACTAAGGCTGTAGAGGAAAGTGCTGATGGAGTGACAAGTGCAGCCATGAGCGTTGATTCATTAGTTGCAGATATGAATGATGTAAACAAAGAAATGGATACAAATCAGAATGTATCTGACAAACTCAGAAAAGAAACTGAGTGCTTTGTAAAGCTTTGATATTGATGTAAAGCTCAAAATGATATCAATGTAAGGATATAATAAATATTGTTGAACTGTAACAGTTCAGCCTCTCATTTATTACATTCGTAAACCTGCCAGCAAGCTGTCAGTTGCTGCTATGCAGCTTGTGTTTACTTCATTTCATAAATGAAAGGCTATTCAGCCCCAAAAAACAAGTCAATAATACATTGAGCAAGCTCATGTATTATTGACTTATCTTTTTTGGGCTGAACTGTTACTTGAAATAATATTTTGATTACAAAACTATTTGACAAAAAATGTTTTGTATGATAAAGTCTGAATGAAATAAATATACAGCATAAAATTAGCAAATTTAAATATTAGCTCCGGTCAAAAGCCGGAGCTTTAAAGTATAATACGGGGGGAAATAATGATAAAAAAGGATGAAATAATATTGTCATGTGATGATATTTCAAAATCATATGAAAACGGAAATTCCGGAACAAATGTATTGAAGCATGTAAGTATTGAGATAAAAAATGAATCTGTCAATTTGATATATGGAAAGAGTGGTAGTGGAAAAACAACACTTATAAATATTCTTGCCGGTATTGATAAGGCGTCTTATGGAAATGTTTATTATTGTGGGAAAAGATATGGCTCTATGGGAGAGAGTAAATTGGCAAAGCTGAGAGGAAATAATTTTGGTTTTGTGTTTCAGGGATATCATTTAATACCACGCATAAGTGTAGAAGAGAATATTTTGTGTCCTGCTTATATTAATGGAAAGAAATATGACAGAGAATATTATGCGTATCTGTTACAGGAATTAGGAATAAATAAATTGACAAAGAAAACATCATATCAATTATCTGGTGGGGAACAACAGCGTGTAGCAATAGCCCGAGCGATGCTTTTAAAACCAAAGATTGTGTTTGCAGATGAGCCGACCGGAAATCTTGATTCTGAAAATACCATGATAATAACGGAATTATTTAGTAAACTAAACAAAGAATATAAAACCACTTATATAATAGTTACACATGAAGAAAATCTCATGGAGAATTGTACTCAGACAATTCGCATAAAGGATGGTGAGATTACAATTGAATAAAAAAATTAAAAAAAATATTAAGTTAACAGGGTTACTTATTGGGAATGAAAAGAAGCTGATGCTTTGTAGTTTTGTTTCTGTTATTGTAGGATTTACATTTATGTTTATGGTTAGTTCGCTTAGTGGAACTATTATAAAGACAAAACAGGATAATACAGTAAACAAATATGGAAAATTTCTTATGGTTTTACCGGATATTGATAATGAAAGTGAAAAAGAAATAAAACAAAAATGTATTGATTTTAAATATGAACATTTTGGAGTGGTTGGAAATGTAGAATATGCAAACAAAAAAATAACTATTGGAACGATGACAGAAGATATGGGTGCGACACTTGCTTTTAAATTGATTAAAGGAAAATGGGTAAAAGGATCTGATCAGATTGTTGTCGAAGAATATTTACTTAAGTTATTTGGAAAAGAAAATACACAATTACCTTTTGATATAAAATTAAAAAAGGATGGCAGATTTATAAATTATAAGGTTACGGGAGTTATTTCAAATTATTCATCAGTTATATCAACATCATATGACAAAGAGTTGGAAACAAAAGTATATCCGTCAATTATATGTGGACAGAAAAATGATAAAGATGTAAAAAACTCTTTAGTTATTTTGCAGAAAAAACTTGATTTTAAAAAAGCAAAGAGTGATATAGAAAATGTCTTATTTCAAAACATTTCCGAAGAGGTTATATGTGCTAATGAAAAACTACATTGGCATGGATATAGTGATAATGAAGATATGATAAATATAAATATTTGGTATCCTATCTTACTGGGAATAATGCTATTATTAGAGCAGGCTGTAGTGATAAGAGCATTTGTTATTCGCAATCAAAATACATTTCATTTATTTCAGGTATTAGGAATGACAACAAAAGAAATAAAAAGACTTTTCTTTTATATAATGCAGATATTTATATGGTTTGGAGTGCTGACAGGATATATATTATCAGTGATTATTGGCAACACATATATAAGTAATGTTTTTGGGGAATATGGCAGATATTATCTAAGCTCATTAAATAATAATGTTTTGATAATGATGATAGTATTTGCAGTAATTTCAATATGTAGTTATTTTATACTTATGGGAACAGAGCAGCATTCCAGGTTATTTTTTAATAATAATTTTAGAAAACACAGAAAATACAAATTTAGAAAAATAGACATAAGTATTATTGTTGTTCAGACAGTATGTATTTTTTTGCGATTGCTTCATTTTATTTTATGAATACTTTTAGTTGCAAATCAGAAAATATTGAGTATTATTTGTGCAGCAAAAGTGATGCAAGTGCATATCCGTTGAGGGGGTATTATATAGGGACAGATGGAGAAGAGTATTTTGGGTTTGATGTTTTAAATGTATTTGATAAGTATAAGGATAAAATAAGTATGTCCATCGAAGCGGAAACAAAGCAATGTTCAATATTATTGGATAAAAATAATGTAGATGAGTATTTTAAAAATTATATAAAAGAAAACAGATTGTATTCTTTAGATGAAAGTGATGCCGAAACTAAAGAAAAAAATAATAGATTGTGGAAACAGGTTTCGGTTAAAACAGAAAAGTACAAGCCGGTATCAGATAATGTGCTTGTGACAGTTTTAAGAGAAAAAGAATTTAAAGACTTTGTGAAAAAGAAAGAAATTGAAAATCCCTGTTTTGAAAACAAAAAATCAAAATCCTGTATAGTTATTTTGCCGGACTATAAAGAGATAGCAAGTCCGTCAATTAAAGAAAATGGGATGATACGGCTCGGGGGAATAAGAGGTGATGAGAAAAAGGTAAAATTTTATTCAGAAAAATTTAATGTTGGTGCTGTGCTTAGTGGAAGTAGTGAAGAGTACAATGGCATAGAAATAGTTATGGATGAGAAAACAGCTATAAAAAGCAGAACGGTTTTGGGATGTAACACAATAACAATAGAAATGAAAAAAGACGCACCGTTATTTATACAAAAAGAAGTGGATAAAAATGTTATGTTTATAATGGCATCAATACAGGGAGGCTTGTTAGATTCTTCAGAAAATAGAGAAAGTGATGATAAGCTGATGGCAGCTTATACATCAGTTCTAAGTAATACAATATTGCTGTTTTGTGCAATTATTATATGTATCTATATTAATTTGAGTATTTATATAGATTGGGAGAAACACAGATATGAATATGGAGTATTGCGAAGTTTTGGAATGAGTTATGCTCAGTTACAGAGAAAAGTATTTTTTAGATATAGCAGTAGCGTTTTGTTTGCGTGTGCTTTAAATATGTTTTTAGGAAAATATGCATTTACAAATGGGACATTGACAAGCAGGCAAATAATTGTTTCTGTCGGATTGACCGTAGGAATTACTTATGTTTGCAGGCTCATATCATATTATAGAAAAAAAGATGAAACAGTAAGTCGGATGTTGAGTGAAGGGGAGTAGAAATAAATCGAAAGATAGATAAAGACAAAAAATAACTTAGCATAAAGAGTAAATAATATTTATGCTAAGTTATTTTAGAATATATGCCTGAGTTTTTTGTGCTTGCTTTGATGCATGATAAATCAGGCAGATATTTGCAATCAGCTATGCTGCCGGCTCATAATACCGTCAACTTATCATCAGATAAGGCACTCTAAAAGTTTTTCATTTACCGGAAGATAAATCTCAGGAATCTTATGGTTTGCATCACCGTATGTGTGTTTAGCAAAACAGTTACATACGGCATCATGAGTCTGTTGTGTGTATTTAAATGAAAATACTTTTGCTATACGATTGAAAAATACAGGCGAAATAGAACAGCCCCAGTCAGTAGTATCATTTGCATTGATAAGATTTGGAGTTATGACAAGCTCCTTATTTGTAACAGTGTTGTAAGCCGTGAGGATGATGTAATCTGTAGTTTCATTGACAGAAAACTTAAGTTCGCATAACTGTGAAACATCCTCTCGGAAACCAAGAGTTGCAAGTACAGAGTTGTCAACATGTGCAAATGGATCAAATACATCCGTGATAATCCTGTCACTGTCACTTGAAATAAGTTTAATAAGTTTATCTATGCTTTTCTGGCTTAATACATCACTGTCTAAAGAATTTTTCTGCTCTGAGAGGAAACCTATGAGGGAATCAATCTCTTTCTGGTTTAAAAGTGAAAAACTTGAATTTTGTGTATTGCTCATAAACTAACACCTCCATTATTATAAGATGATTTTTCATAAATTACTTAAATATATTATATGATGTTGAGGTCAAAAGTTATTTTGACCCCAACATCATTATATAGTTTATCGCAAGATGTTTCAAGGGAGGAAAGGTAAATAATGTTGTTTATTTTTGTAACGGACTTGATAAATGCGGGAAAATTTAGTACCATATACAATGAAAAAAATAATTATATCTTTTTTTACATAAATAAAAGCTGCAAAGCAGCGGCTGACAGCTCGCCGGCAGGTTTATGAATGTAAGAAATGCAAGGCTGGACTGTTACGAAAAGAAACATATATGCATTTTTTTAACATAGAAAAATAGTGTGTAATTAAAATCGTAATGCTATAATATGTATGTTGTGCTGACAGTACAAATATAACAGATAAATGGAGGAAGCAAGTTGAGAGACATCAATATTTATAATACATTGACGAAAAAAGTAGATAAATTTGTACCAAATGAGCCGGGAAAGGTCAAGATGTACACCTGTGGTCCTACGGTATATCATTTTGCACATATTGGAAATTTAAGGAGTTATCTTGTCGAGGACATTCTTGAAAAATATCTGCGTTATGCGGGATATGATGTAAAGAGAGTTATGAACATCACGGATGTAGGTCATTTGACAAGTGATGCGGACAGCGGCGAGGATAAGATGCTCAAGGGTGCAAAAAGAGAGCATAAGACAGTCATGGAAATCGCAAAGTTTTACAGAGATGCATTTTTCAGCGACTGCGGCAAGTTAAACATTAAAACACCTGATGTTGTTGAGCCTGCGACAAATTGTATTCCTGAGTTCATTCATATGATAGAAGTGCTTATCGAAAAGGGATATGCTTATGTGGCAGGAGGAAATGTTTATTTTGACACATCAAAACTCAAAGAGTATTATGTTTTGTCAAACCAGAATGAGGAGGAACTTCAGGTCGGTGTGCGTGACGATGTAGAGGAGGATGACAATAAGAAAAACAAAACGGATTTCGTTCTCTGGTTCACAAAATCAAAGTTTGACTCACAGGAACTTAAGTGGGACAGTCCGTGGGGAGTAGGTTATCCGGGATGGCATATTGAGTGCTCATGCATAAGCATGAAACATCTTGGTGAGTATCTTGATATTCACTGCGGCGGTGTCGATAATATTTTCCCACATCACACAAACGAGATAGCCCAGAGTGAATCATACATCGGTCATAAATGGTGCAATTACTGGTTCCATGTCCAGCACTTAAATGACAAGTCAGGAAAGATGAGCAAGTCAAAAGGAGAGTTCCTTACCGTATCACTTCTTGAGGAAAAAGGATATAATCCGCTTGTTTACAGACTTTTCTGCTTACAGTCACATTACCGCAAGCCGCTTTTATTCAGCTATGATGTAATGGACAATGTAAAGACGACTTACGAAAAACTCGTCAAGAGAACATCATCACTTTCTAAAGAGGGTGAGGTTGACAAAGAGATATTTGAAAAGTATCAGAATGAATTTGCTGATGCAATGGGAAATGACCTTAATACATCACAGGCGGTTACTGTTCTCTATGATGTGTTAAAGGCAGATACAAATGATGCTACAAAGAGAGCACTTGTAGAAGATTTTGATAGTGTTTTATCACTTGACCTTTTGAAAGAGCAGGAAGAAAAGACAGCGGATGACGGACTTAAGGCAATGGTTGAAGATATGATAGCAAAGAGAAATGCAGCACGCAAAGAAAAGGATTTTGCGGCAGCAGATGCCATAAGAGATGAACTTCTTTCTAAAGGAATTGAAATAAAAGATACAAGAGAGGGTACAGTCTGGAAATTGATTTAGCACAATAAAAAACTAATTATTTATTGTAGATTGTACCGGTGATTGAAATAAGGCTACCTTAATCCATCGTCTAAAGCCAGTGGGATTGCGGTAGCCTTATTTTAAAAATATGATTATAGATGAGAGATTAGTAGTAGAGATTGACAACTTTTGGAAAATAATGTTTTAATTGAAATCGAAATCCAAAGGAGCGGTGGCTATGGATAATAAATTACAAAAAACAGGACAAAATAGTCTTATGGATAATTTTGTTAAAACTGATGACATTTTAAATGATATGTGTGGGATTATTGAGTCTTCACAAAAAGCTGCATATCAGGCGGTCAATACAACACTGATACAGAAAAACTGGCTGTTTGGGTATCGAATTGCAGGTCAAAGACCCTGATGCCCGTGCATGGTATGAGAAAGAAGCCGCAGAACAAACTTGGAGTGTCCGCACTTTGCAAAGAAATATTTCTTCTCAGTATTATTATCGTATGCTCAAGACACAGAAAAAAGAAGAACTCAGGAGGAAAAATATGAAACTTAAGAAAAAAATGCTTGTGTGTATCTTGCTTCTTATTTGCATATGTTCATTTGCAGGCTGCAAAAAAGGCTCACAAAAGGATAATGAAGAAAGTGGGAAATTATCGGTGGTGACGACAATATTCCCATATTATGATTTTGTGAAGAATATAGCAGGTGACAAAGTAAAGCTTTCGATGATAGTTCCGGCTGGACAGGATTTACATTCATTTAAACCGGATTCAACGGATATGTCAAATGTATTAAAGGCGGATGTTCTTATTTACAATAGTGGAACTTCTGAAAAATGGGTTGACAGCATTTTGAAAGTAAAAAGTAAAGAAGCAAAGAAAATTAAAAAAGTTCCTATGATGGATAATGCGTCAGATATTGTGAGTTCGCTGAATGAAGATGGCGACATAAAGGAGCAGACAGGACAGCGTGAATATGATGAACATTTGTGGACTTCACCGGTATGTGCAAAAAAGATTGTTTCAATTATAGAGGAAAAGCTTTGTGATGCCGATAAAGAAAATGCAGATTATTATAAGAAAAATGCTAAAAAATATATAAAGAAACTTGAAGATGTAGATTATGAGCTTAGAGAAGTGTCCGAAAATGCAGGAATTAAGCATCTTATATTTGCCGATGGATTTTCGATGAGATACATGGCAAGCGAACTTGGCCTTGCTTATAGTGCGGCATATCCTGTCTGTGGTGGATATCAGAAACCTAAAAAGCAGACAATATCTTATCTTGAAGAGAGAATAAAGGAAGAAAAAATTCCGGTTATATTTAAAAGTGAGAATGATAAGTCAGATGTGGCAGAGAAGATAGCAAAAAAGACAGGGGCAAGAGTAGAGGTATTTAATACCTGTCACATGGTATCGGCAAAACAGTTAAAAAACGGTGTGTCTTACATTGAGCTTATGAATGAAAATATAAAGCTGCTTAAAAAAGCACTTAAATTTAAAGGTTAGAGAGACATAAGTCAGGGTGACGCAGATTCAGATGGTACATGAAAATATATGTTATGGCTGATATAACTGCAACAGTTGTAACAGTAATTGCTTATTTCTTCTATGATTTTCATTTAAACCGGGTGTCAGGATATTATCGGGTATTTATGATAATGGGACTTTTAAGCCTGTTTATCGCTAATTTTAGGAGAATATTCAACAATGTTGGTGACAAGTTGAGAGCATCTGTGTTATGGGTACTTATAATAAATAATACGATACCACTGCTTTCATTTGTTCTTTCAAAAAATCCGGGTGGTATGTCAGATTTGCCTGTATATCTTATGCCTATAGGAAATATTTACATAATATTAGCATTATTATTCAGCTATCTTATGAATTATATGAAAGTTTTTAAGGATGATGTTGAACGACAAGTGTTGCTTAGGATGGCATATACTGAGATGAAAGCCCAGAGAACTGATTAGAAATATCTGGTATTATCACTGATATGTACGGTGAAGTTACAGTGGAACCTTTATGTATAGATACATAAGTGTGTATGTTATCATAATAGTGTTAAAAATCGCACTAATAATTATAGACGAACCAAAAAAGTGCTTATATAATGTAATCAAAGTTAAGTAAATGGGAAAAAAAGAAAGGAGATTTCTAATGAAAGTAGCAGACGGATTTTGGTTAAGTAAAAAAGGTTATAATGTAAACTATGCTTCACAGGCATACAAAGTTGAAACTACTGAAAATTCCATTAAGGTTCTTGCAACACCTTATACAGTTATGAACAGAGGTATGACTCTCGGGGGACCAAACCTTGAGATTACATACAGCTCTACTTCAGAAAACATCATCAAAGTTCATATTGACCATTACAGAGGAGGTCTTGACAATAGTCCTCGTTATGAGCTCAATGAGGATACAGGTTATACTCCTGTAATCGAGAGAACAGAAGATAAGGTTACACTTACTTCAGGTGATACAAGAGTTGAGATTAAGATTGGCGATGACTGGGATGTTCAGTTCTATTACAAAGACAGACACCTTACAGGCGGTGCATGGAGAGCAACATCTATCATTTCAGAGAGTCAGTTCACGGCTAATGCACGCATGAACCTTCAGGAAGATGACGAGTTCTTCAACTATCCACAGGATGCTCATACAACGTATCTCAGAGAACAGTTAAAAACAGACATAGGTGAGTGTATTTATGGTTTCGGTGAGAAGTTCACACCATTTGTAAAGAATGGTCAGACAGTTGAGACATGGAACTGCGATGGTGGTACCTGTTCAGACCAGAGTTACAAGACAGTACCGTTCTACATTTCATCAAAGAGCTACGGTGTACTTGTAAATAGCTCAGATAAGGTTTCATTTGAAGTAAACTCAGATACAGTATCAAAAGTTACATTTACGGTACCTGGAGAGGAACTTGAATACTTTATCATTGGTGGAGAAAACCTTGAGCATGTTCTTGAAAACTATACTACACTTACAGGAAAGCCTGCACTTCCACCAGCATATACATTTGGTTTATGGCTTTCAACATCATTTACTACAAGTTATGATGAAAAGACAGTTATGAGCTTTATCGATGGGATGAAAGAGCGTAAGATTCCGCTTCAGGTATTCCATTTCGACTGCTTCTGGATGAAAGAGTATGAGTGGTGTAACTTTGAGTGGGATAAGGATATGTTCCCGGATCCTAAGGGACTTTTAGACAAGCTTCACAATGAAAAAGGTCTTGAAGTCTGCGTATGGATTAACTCATACATCGGACAGCAGTCAAAACTTTTTGACATCGGAAAAGAAAAGGGATATTTCATCAAAAACCTTGATGGAAGCGTATTCCAGTCAGATATGTGGCAGCCTGGTATGGCTATCGTTGACTTTACAAATCCTGAGGCTTGTGAGTGGTTCAAGGGATTACTTAAGAAACTCTTTGATATGGGTGTAAATAACATCAAGACAGACTTTGGTGAGAGAATACCTACAAAGTGCAAATATTACAATGGAATGGATCCTATCAAGATGCACAACTACTATACATACCTCTACAACAAGTGTGTATTTGAAGCTCTTGAAGATTACTACGGAAAAGATAAGGCTTGTCTCTTTGCGAGAAGTGCAACAGTAGGCGGACAGAAATTCCCTGTTCACTGGGGCGGTGACTGCTACGCTGAGTATTCAGCAATGTCAGAGACTCTCCGTGGCGGACTTTCACTCTGCTCATCTGGATTCGGTTTCTTCTCACACGATATGGGTGGATTTGAAGCTACTGCACCTGCTGATGTTTATAAGAGATGGTGTGCATTCGGACTTCTCTCTACACACAGCCGTTTACATGGTTCAACATCTTACAGAGTACCTTGGGTTTACGATGAAGATGGTGATACAGAAGCTTGTGATGTACTTCGTCACTATACAGTCCTTAAAGGAAGACTTATGCCTTACCTCTGGGCACAGGCAAACAAGACACACAATGTTGGTGTTCCTATGATGCGTTCAATGATAGTTGCATTCTCTGATGATACAGCTTGCAAGTATCTTGACCAGCAGTATATGCTCGGTGACAATCTCTGTATCGTACCTGTTATGAATGAAGAAGGAATTGCAGAATTCTATGTACCTGACTGCGGAACATGGACAGACATTCAGAGCGGTGAAACATACGAGGGCGGAAAATATTACAAGAGACAGTGTGACTACTTCCAGACACCTATCCTTGCCCGTCCAAACAGCATTGTCACATATGGTAACTTTGATGCAGAAGACAAGATGACAGTAGTTTATGATTATCTTGAAAAATCTGATGCGGTCATCTACGGTCTTGAAGATGGAAAGAGTGCGACAGCAACTATCTATGACAGTGAGTCAAACAAACTTACAGATATAAAAGCTGAGCGTAACGCAAATGTCATCACAGTATCTTATGACTCTACAGATAAGAACTTTACTGTAACAGCAGAAGGAAAGACTGTAGAAGCTAAAGCCGGAACAACAAGCGTTGAGATTACATTGTAATCATATGATGCAAATGTCAGAAATATCTGGCGATGCAGCAAAACATGAAATTACTGCTATGCATTATTGCTATGCATTATTGCTATGCATATTGCTATGCATATTGCTATGCATATTGCTATGTAATAAAAAAGCCATGTTAAATTAAAAAGATATAGATAATGAACCCCGTAGCATTGAGGCGGACTGCTTTATGCTGCGGGGTTTTGTTTTGGCTGTTGTAAAAAATGTAAGAAATTGCTATAATAATATAAATAGACTTATTTTTACAAAAAACGATATAAAATTCAACACTATTAGGTAAACATTATAAATTTCAGGAGGTACGATATATGAGCATATCAAAAATAAAATTTGGAGTTACGGCAAATGGGGACGAGGTTACAAAATATACTTTGAAAAATAATAATGGTATAGAAGTTTCATTTATTGATCTGGGTGGCGTTATTACTAATCTGATGATGCCGGACAAGGATGGAAATATTGATGATATTGTACTCGGATATGATACAGTAGCTGAGTATGAGGTAAATATGCCAAGTTTTGGTGCACCACTGGGAAGATATGCAAACAGAGTGTCAAATGCTATATTTACTCTTAATGGAAAAGAGTATAAGCTTGATAAGAATGAGAGCACAAACTGTCTCCATGGAGGAAATACGAGATACAACCGCATGATGTATAATGCAGAGACGGATGTGGTTGAGAATGGTGACAGCATTACATTTTCAAGACTGAGTCCTGACGGTGAGCAGGGATTTCCGGGAAATCTCACAGTTGCCATTACATATACATTAAATGATGACAATGAACTTATGATAGATTATTATGCAGTTGGTGATGAAGATACCATCGTAAATATGACAAATCATTCGTATTTCAATCTAGGAAAAGGCGGACATAAGTGTAAGGATATTCTCGACCAGGAGATTACAATTTATGCTGATAATTATACTCCGGTAAACGATATATTGGTGCCTACCGGTGAGATTAAGAGTGTTGAAGGTACAGCACTTGATTTTAGAAACGGAAAGCCGGTGCGTGAAGGTCTTGGTGCGTATGACAAAGACGAAAAGACCGTTACTGAGTATGATCATAACTTTGTACTTAATGGAGACGATGTATGTGATGTTGCAAAGGCAGCACAGTTTGTTTGCAAAGAGACAGGCAGAATGATGGAAGTATATACGGATCAGCCGGGATTACAGCTTTATACGGCAGGTGGACTTACGACGGAAAATTCAAAAGACGGTATAAATTATGCTAATTTCTGTGGTGCGTGCTTCGAGTCACAGAATTTTCCAAATGCCATAAATACTAAAGGATTTCCAAATGCGGTATTAAAGGCTGGAGATGAATATACTACTACTACAGTATTTCGTTTTTCTATTATATGATGTAAGTGTCAAAAGTTGTTATTGACACTTTATTATATAGATATGAGATTTATCACAGGGAGGATAGTTGAACATAGATGAAGAAGCTTAGTGAATTAGATGTTCTTGTTGTTGATGACAATAGTGCAAATACACTCGTTCTTAAGGCTATGATCGAAAGATATGGTGCAAATGCAGATACCGCTGAGTCCGGCATGGAAGCGATTGAAAGGTCATGTTCTAAAAGTTATGATATAGTTCTGATGGATTATCTTATGCCTGATATGGATGGAGTGGAAAGTATAAGGCAGATAAAGTTTGTTGCAGGAGATAATGACAATATTCTCTATTTTGGAGTATCCGCAACAGTAGACAATCAGGTTATGGAAATGTTTCGGGCAGCAGGTGCTTCAGATGTACTCAGAAAACCGGTCAGGAAAGAAAATTTAGAGGAAGTTTTCTCGGCGAATGGAATTGAGATTGACACGATAGAAGTTGAAGAGGAAGAAGAAAAGGACAGGACAATGTTTTTAAATGCAGTTGAGGGACTCAATTATCAAGAGGGTCTTTCACTTATGGCAGGCAGTCTTGAAAATTATATGAAAGTGCTCGCAGTCAGTGTCAGAAATATAATTGAAAATTATAATATGATTGATGTGATAAGAAATACTGAGCAGATGGAAACAATGACGCTTTATTTTCATAGCTTAAAAGGTATATTTTTGAATATAGGTGCAGA
>UMHZ01060468.1_pt1 | contig 24032 bp, 16 predicted proteins | sample 1965671 | NCBI WGS metagenome assembly UMHZ01 (sample SAMEA4836111, study PRJEB28245) | human gut metagenome | biome: gut microbiome; material: fecal sample | place: Denmark | collected 2008 | reverse complement strand
GTAAGGGCGATTTACAACAAGAATCCGTACAACAGCACCGATATCGTCAAGGTCAGAACCGAGGCGGACGCTCAGGTAGGCAACAACGGTTTCGAGGACTGGACTACAGAGACGATAAAGATCTCAGTGGCGTTGGCCAGCGACAGGACTCTCGACTGGTATCTGCCTTACGCAGATGCGGGCAGCAGCTGGTGGGCCGTAACAAGCAAGAAGAGCATGCCTACGAGCATTATGGCCACCACAAAGACTAGCGTAAAGTCCTTCCCGACAGTGGCTTACTCTCCAGACTGCACAAGCGGCACAAGATCCGCGCACATATATACTGTCAATGTCGGCAGATTCAACACTGACGCTGTCGCTTCCGGCACGTCATACCCTGGCGAGCTGTTCATCGGCAAGGCGGACAATTCCGGAAATCACTCGTCTGACGGACACGCTTTCACGAGCAGGCCTGACAAATTCACTTTCAAATACAAGTTCTTCCCGAAAGGCAGCGAGAAATTCTATGTCAAAGTGGAGTTCAAGGATGCTGAGGGCAACGTCATAGCCATAAAGGAGGACACCGAGGGCCCGGCAGCCGCAGAATGGACAGAATACAGCACTACACTGGACTGGAACGACATCACCAGGAAGGCAGCGAGCATCTACATAAGCTTCAAGTCGTCTTCTTCTGGCAGCCCTGGCATCAACGCCAACAGCACACTCGAGGTGGCAGGCAATTCTTCACAGGCCGGACACTTCGGAAGTTCACTGTATGTGGATGATATTGAACTGATTTATGAATAACCCAACCCAGATAAAAAGAAAAATACATATGAAACGTACAATCTTCTCCATAATGGCAGTCGCCGCAGTCCTGGCAGGATGCAAGGAGACAAATGTGGACAGCAATTCCGAGAAAGGCTTCTTCGTCCTCAAATCAGTAGTTGCCGACGGACAGATGAATGACATCGACATATCTACCGCAGCTACCAAAGCGACTCCTGCTGAGCTGGCAGATGTAAATTCCTTCGTAGTCAAGATCGAGAGCAACCTCGAAGGAGGCGGCACTCAGACTTACTCCTACAGCGACATTCTGGACAAGGCCATCGAACTTCCTACAGGTTCGTACCAGATCACGGCAGGCTCGCCGGAAGGAAAGACAGCAGCCTGGGACCAGCCTCTCTTCGAGGGTGTCCAGAACTTTTCAGTAGTAGCAGGCGCCACGTCTCCTGTCAATGTAAAGTGCTCATTGAAGAACGCGATGGTTTCGGTAAAATGCACCGACACGTTCATCACCGAGCTCAGCACCTTCAACATCAAGGTTTCAGCCAATGACAATGACTTCCTTACCTGGAGCAAGAATGAAAGCGGAAACAACCTGGACAGGCAGGGATACTTCACCGCTACCGAACTCTATGTACAGATAGACGGCGAGAGGTCACTCGACGGCTCTACAGCTGCATTGACCCAGACCATCAAGAATGTGCATCCTAAGGACCACATCATCCTGAACCTCGATGCTCGCGTAACCGGTGAGGTTCAGCAGATTACGCTCACCGTGGACGGCAGCGTCAATGTCAGGAACGAAAATGTGACCGTGGGCGGATTCGAGGAAATTCCTATTCCTGATCCTGAAAAGCCAAAACCGGAGAACCCTGATCCCGAGAAACCGGAACCTGACGAGAATGCGCCTCAGCTCGTATGGGCAAGCAATCCTGATTTCGCTGCCCAGCCGCTCGCCGAGACCATGGACGTCACCATCAATATCAAGGCTCCGGGAAAAATCAACAGCTTCATTGTCAATGTGAATTCACCTGCACTGAACTCGCTTCTGCCTGACATGGTCAGCCCACAGAATGTGCTTTCTGACGGCAGCGTGGACCTCGACCTCATCGATGACGCTACTGCGATTGAAAATCTCAGTTCCCTCCTTCCTACCGGCGACCAGCTGAAGGGAAGGGACAATGTGGAGTTCAAGCTTTCCGGACTTCTGCCAATGCTATACGGCATCACAAGCGCAAGTCCTGACACTTATGACAATACGAATCACGTCTTCACCCTCAAACTGAAAGATGAGGCCGGGAGGACTCTTTCAAAAGCGGCCACGTTCTACTACAAGAAGTAGGAAAAACTTGATTGTCAGACTTTTGAAAAGAAAATTATCATGATTGTAAAATATAAGAAATACATTCTTTCAGCGGTTGCGGCCAGTGCTTTGATAGGTTGCAGCAGGGAGGCTGTGGATTCCGGGAAGCACGGATACCTCACGGCCGGGATTGAGCAGGACATGTCCGTCAATGTCATAAAGACCAAGGCTGACGTAAGCTCAGATGACCCGTTCACGCTGAATATCTATAAGGGAAGTGAACTGCTGAACACCATCAGCGACCACAGGACGCTGCTCACCGAGCCGCTCCAGCTGAACTGCGCGAAATACAAGGTAACTGCACAGAACCGCGAAACCGTGGAAGCCGTCTTCGATTCACCACGCTACTATGGCGAGGCCGATGTGACGGTGCTTCCGGACCAGGTGGTCAATGCAGATGTTACCTGCACGCTTTCCGATGTGCTGGTAGAGCCTACTTTCGCAGAGGCTGATTTCGATGCCAATTTTAAGAACTGGTCCCTGACCGTAAGCAACGGCACAGGGTCTCTGGTCTGGAACAAGGCTGAGGGCACTCTCGGAAGAACAGGTTATTTCAAGCCATCAGGGACATTGACCTGGACACTTTCATTGACAAACAATGCAAACAGAACCTTCACAAGGTCAGAGACTTACGCCGACGTGAAAGGAAAGCAGAAATACGCATTGAACTTCAAGGTGGCGACGGTGGACCCGAATACCGGAGCTGCCGGACTGCGGATTGTTCTCGATGACGAGATGACGGAGCGCAGTTTCGACCTCCTGCTGGATTTCACGAGTTCTGAGGCTGAGGCCAAGAGCGTGAATGCATGGGCGCTGTTCGCCGACGTGAAAGGTTCGCTGAAATCGACTTCCGTACCTGCCGGGCTGAAGCTTCAGTACAAGATGGTGGGGACCGAGGAGTGGACTGATTTCACAGGCGAGATAAAGACTGACGCCGAGAACAAGTCGTTTACGGCAAGGCTCACTGGTCTTACACCGGGCAAGAACTATGTCGTCCGCGCCAAGACTGACAAGGAAGCGGGCAAGAAGCAAATAGCATTCACCACAGAGGCCGCTGCTGTCCTGAGCAATATGAGTTTCGACTCATGGTATATGAACGGCAAGGCTCCTATGCCGGACATTCAGGGCGAACCGCTTATCTGGGATACCGCGAACCCTGGTTCCGCTTCATTGGGAACTGTTCCTACCAATCCTGAAAGCAGCCACGTGGCTGTGCCTGGAGAGGGCAAGAAGGCAGCCAAACTGGAGAGTCTCGCGGCCACTATGGACATTTTCGCTGCCGGCAACATCTTCACGGGCAAATTCGGCAAGGCGATTGCCAGTCTGTCCAATCCTGGAGCGACTCTGGACTGGGGAACGCCGTTCTATTCGCGTCCTCTTGCACTGAAGGGTTACATGGATTACAGACCGGTTGGCATCACTCATGCCAAGTCTCCTTACACTGAACTCAAAGGCCGTCCTGACACCTGCCAGATTCAGATTTTCCTGACTGACAGAACCACGATGTACCATATTGACACTCAGAAGAAGCAGTTTGTGGACATCAACGGAAGTGATGTCATCGCTTACGGAAAGCTTGAGAGCGGAACGGTGACCAGCACCAAGGAAGGTCTTGTCAATGGTTATGAGCCTTTTGAAATCAAGCTCGAGTACAGGGACCTGACCAGAAAGCCGAATATGATAGTCATCGTGGCTGCAGCCAGCAAATACGGCGATTTCTTCACCGGAGGCAAGGGCACGGTGCTGTATCTGGACGAGTTCTCATTTGTTTACGACCCGGCTGAATTGTAAACCGAACTGTAATATGAAACGACTGCATCACATAGCATTGGTTCTTCTTGCTGCGGGAGCTGTTTCCTGCAGCATCAAGAATGACATGCAGCTGCCGAAGATTCCGGCGGAGATCACCTCGTTTGAGATCGAGGGGCAGGTTTCCTCCAGAATAGACGCATCCAATCTGTCTGTCAATGTTGTTCTGGGCGAGGAGGTCAGGGCTGACAAGCTGATTATCAAGACCGTAAAGATTTCTGACGGAGCTAAGTGCCCGGATGCCGGATTCACTGATGGCGGGATTATAGACTTGTCGTCTCCATATAAGGTGACGCTGTCCAATTTACGTGAATATGAATGGACCATCACATCGGAGCAGCCTGTGGAAAGATACGTGAAATGCGAGAACCAGATAGGTGAATCCACCATATTCCCTGAAACCCGCAAGGTAAGCATCAAGGTAAAGAAGGCTGCAGGCAGTGCCGTGGACAGCAGGTCGAAACTGGTCATTACTGACATGAAGCTCGGTCTGAAAGGCTCGAGGGTCGTCTCCACCACGGATTTCAACGGCAATGTCCAGGAAATCAGCGCATTCCCTGTAACTCTCGACTGTTTCTACGAGCGCAAGTTCACGGTAGATGAGGAGGGAAAGAGAAGCGAATGGACTTTGATTGCGTTGACGGACTGAGGAATGTCCAGGTAGATATCCAGGTAGATATCCAGGTAGATGTTCAGGTAGATATCCAAGTGTATATCCATGTGAATATCCAGGTAGACGTGGCACGCTACGCGCACCACGTAAACCATTGACAATTAAACATTTAGCCACTTTCAGAGTTACTGTTTTCACAACTCTGAAAGTAGCTAAAATGCTGATATTCAATTACTAACGCGATGCGCCTAACCGATTTCGGCGCCGTTGTGCAAGGTCTCGGCAGGCGTGATGAAACGCATCTTGCCGTCACCCTGGCGGGCCATCAGAATCATACCCTTGGACTCGATGCCGAAAATCGTACGCGGCTTCAGGTTCGCGAGGATGCATATCTGCTTGCCTACCATCTCCTCCGGAGTGTAGAACTTGGCGATACCGGACACGATGACTCTCTTGTCAATGCCCGTATCTATGGTGAGTTTCAGCAACTTGTCAGATTTAGGGACCTTGACCGCCTCCAAGACAGTGGCAGTACGGATATCCATCTTTCCGAAATCATCGAACTCCACTTCATCCTTCTGCGGAGCCACCTGATTTGCTGCAGCAGCTTTTTCGGCAGCCTCACGTGCAGCACGGATGACATCAAGACGGTCTGTCTGAACCTTGATGGCGTCATCTTCAATCTTTGCGAAAAGCAATTCTGCAGCACCGAGCTGATGACCTTCAGGAAGCAGATTGTCATTTCCCAGGACATCCCATCCGAGACATACACCATGGCAAGGACATGCAGCAGCAACTTCCTTCACATCAGCACCTTCCGGAGCCGAAACGGTATGAAGAGCAGCACCTTCACCTTCCTTGTATGTATTGACGGTCTCCTGCTCGCCATGCCTGTGGTCCACGCCGGCACAGAAGCATACATCGAGCATCTTGCGAAGCTTCTCGGCAGCAAACGGCGTGAACGGCTCGAATGCGATGGCGAGGTCAGCACAGATCTGGAGGCTGACATTCAGAATCGTCGCAGTACGCGCCATATCCGTCTTCGCCACCTTCCACGGCTCAGTATCGGAGATATACTTGTTTCCGAGACGGGCGATGGACATCGCATCCTTCAGCGCTTCGCGGAAATGATAAGTCTCAATGTTCTTCGCCAATGATTCCTTGAGAACCGGCACCTGTGCCAATGTTTCCTTGTCAATGTCAAGCAGCTCTCCGGCAGCAGGAACCTTTCCCTCGAAATACTTGTGGGTCAGGACAATGGCCCTGTTCACGAAGTTTCCGAAAATGGCCACGAGCTCGCTGTTGTTGCGCTGCTGGAACTCCTTCCAACTGAAATCATTGTCCTTGGTCTCAGGAGCATTGGCAGTAAGCACATATCTCATGACATCCTGTTTTCCAGGGAATTCCTCCAGATATTCGTGAGCCCATACAGCCCAGTTCTTGGATGTAGAGATCTTGTCGCCCTCGAGATTGAGGAACTCATTGGCAGGGACATTGTCCGGGAGGATGTAGCCGTCACCATATGCTTTCAGCATTGACGGGAACACGATGCAATGGAAGACGATATTGTCCTTTCCGATAAAGTGCACCAGCTTGGTCTCCTGGGACTTCCACCACTTTTCCCAACTCTTCGGAAGCAGTTCCTGAGTGTTGGAGATGTAGCCGATAGGCGCGTCGAACCATACGTAGAGCACCTTACCTTCCGCTCCATCGACAGGCACCGGAACGCCCCAGTCCAGGTCACGGCTCACGGCACGTGGCTGAAGATGAGCATCGAGCCAGGACTTGCATTGACCATAGACATTGGTCTTCCACTCCTTGTGCTGCTCGAGAATCCACTCGCGGAGCCACGGCTCATACTGGTCCAGAGGCAGATACCAGTGCTTGGTCATCACCTTTATAGGCTTGCTGCCGCTAAGTGTGGATTTCGGGTCTATCAGCTCTTCCGGGCTGAGGGTGCTGCCGCATTTCTCGCACTGGTCGCCATAGGCATTCGGGTTGCCGCATTTAGGGCAAGTTCCTGTAATATAACGGTCTGCAAGGAAGGTCTTGGCTTCCGGATCGAAGAACTGCTCCGACTCCTTGGTGATGAATTTGTCTTCATCATAAAGTTTGCGGAAGAACTCCGATGCGTTCTTCTCGTGGACCTTGGATGATGTCCTGGAATAGATATCGAAGTTGATGCCCAGACCGGAGAATGAATCCTTGATTATCTTATGATATTTGTCCACAATGTCCTGAGGTGAACATCCCTGACGTTTAGCGGCAATGGTGATAGGCACTCCATGCTCGTCACTTCCGCACACATAAAGGACATCTTCGCCACGCATTCTCAGATATCTCACATAGATATCCGCCGGGACATACACTCCGGCAAGATGACCGATATGCACTGGTCCGTTGGCATACGGAAGCGCGCAAGTCACAAGCGTTCTCTTGAATTTGTTGTCCATAATATATTGAATTTTAATTATTTGTCTATTATCCCAAAGCTCTACAGCACCCTGCCGAGACGTTCAGCGATTTTCTTTCGGAGTTCCGCCACCTTCTGCATCTTCACAAGAAGCGCGTCCTGCTCCTTCATCACTTCCTCCGTCTGTTCCACCCGCGACAACTCCCTCAACTTGGAAGCAATCTCCTCTTCCTGCGTCTTCACCAGGCTTGAGTTATATACCATAATGGCATTCGGCACATTGAGCACGAGGAATGACGGCACAGCAGTCAGCGAATTTACAAAATTCTTCACGGAAAGCTGATATTTGTATTCAATCAGGTCCGCGACTATTCCTGACGACACGCGGTCCGGGCCGTCCAACAATCTTTTCACGATAGTATCCTGCGGCAGTTCGCTGTCATACATGTCGAAATACATATCGTAAACCCTCTTGTATATCGTATTCTGGAACGGGTTGTCCTCGATTGCATCACGGATAAAGTCCGCCACCGTACATTTCTCTTCCGAGTCATAGTATTCAGAATCCGATTCGAACTCCAGGTAATTCTGACCGTATTTGAGTATCAGGCACAGAAGGTCCTTTTCCGAAGGTTCCATCATCGGGGCCTCAAGTCCTGTTCTCCTTCCTGAACCGCCTGCAGCACCAGAAGAGCCTGCACTCCCCCGGACATCAACCGCATCATAGCCACCGTCACTACCTGCCTCCCCGGCATTGTCACCTCCAGATACTCCGGCATCACCCTGCGGTGCTGCTCCACTCTGATCGTCCGCGCCCGACTGACTGACTGCAGCCGCTTCAGCCCGACGCCTTTCCCTCTCCGCCTCCTTCCGCTCCTCCTCTATCATTCTGTGCATTGTCTCGGAAATCCGCGTGAAAATCATCTGCTCGTCGATATTGAACTCACGAGCCGAATTCTGCACATAGACAGCCTGCTTGATCTTGTCCGGGATCAATGCTATCGTATCGGCAATGTCGTTTATGAGCTCAGCAATCTTCAGCGGATCGTTCCCCGCCTGGCTTTTCAGCAATGCAGTCTTATATGCGATGAAGTCCTGCTCATTCTTGTCAATGAAGTCCTTGACCTCGTCAAGCGTGTGTTTTCTCGCATACGAATCCGGATCATCCCCGTCAGGTATCAACACGACCTTGACATTGAGCCCCTCCTTCAGGATAAGTCCGATGCCGCGCAGGGCCGCATGGATTCCGGCCGCATCACCGTCGTACATGATGGTTATGTTGTCGGTAAACTTCTTGATAAGACGGATCTGATTGACTGTCAATGAAGTACCGCTGGAAGCCACCACATTGGAGATTCCGAGCTGGTGCATCGAGAGCACATCCAGATAGCCCTCGACCAGATAGCATTTGTCCTGCCTGGAAATCTCGCTTTTCGCGAAATAAATTCCGTAGAGAGAACTGCTCTTGTCATAAATCTCCGTTTCCGGGGAATTTATGTATTTTCCGATATTGGCTTTCTTGTAATCGGAAATCAATGTCCTTCCGCCGAAAGCAATGACCCTGCCGCTTACCGAATGCACCGGAAACATCACGCGGTCATAGAACTTGTCGATGAGGGAGCCGTCATTGCGCCGGATGCTCACGCCCACGGCTGTAAGGAATTCAGGTTTATAACCTTTGGCCAATGCCGTCCGGGACAGTGCAGAACCGTCTTTCGGAGACCAGCCGAGCCCGAACTTGTCTATCGTGGCATCCTCCAGGCCTCTGCTTCTGAAATATTCATATCCGATGGAACGTCCCTCAGGAGTCTTCAGACTGTCCTTGAAGAACTGCTGCGCGAAATCCATCACCAGATACAGGCTCTCGCTCCTCTGCCTCTGCGCTATCTCTTCCGGAGTCTCCTCTTTTTCCTTTACCTCAATGCCGTATTTCCTCGCCAGATACTTGAGCGCTTCCACATAAGTCATTCCCTCGTGTTCCATGACGAAGCCCACAGCCGATCCTGACTTTCCGCAGCCGAAGCATTTGTAGATGCCTTTTGACGGAGAGACATAGAAAGACGGTGTCTTCTCGTTGTGGAACGGGCAACAGGCGATGTAATTGGCACCCCGTCTCTTGAGCGAGACGAAATCCTTTATCACATCCACTATCTGCGCCGAGTCCAGAATCTTATTTACAGTATCCTGGGGAATCATTGACTGTACCTATAATCCTATATACTTCCTTCACGTGGATTTCTATCCGGCCGCAGACCTACTGTTCGTCGATTTTCTTATAATCCACATCTTTCACATCCCCGAATCCGTCCATGTCGGACTGGTCCTGGCTCTCGGTCGAGCTGAAATGGATCTCGTATTCTTTCTGCGCCTTGCTGACACGGTAGGTGGAAATCAGGTCATTGACGCCATAGCAGATCAGGAATATGCCGGCGAGTATGCTCATCACCCGTTCAGTGAAGGGATTGAATATCAATATGGCAGCACCTACAAGGGCCACGCCTGAGAGTATGAACGAAAATATGCCTGAGCCCAGCAGTGAGGCCGTGCCCGCGAGCGCAAAAATCTGTATCAGTCCGAAAATGAATATGACTATTCCGATCAATGTGACGATTATATTGGCTATCGCTCCCGGGAAGATGAACAGGAGAATACCTATTACTATATCGACTCCTGCATTGATCACCATCAGGTTCAGCACGCCCTCCTTCTTGTGGGCAATGCCATAGGCAAATGACACCAGTCCGGCCGCGAACAGGAATGCCGCAATTATCTTTACCACATTGGTCGTGGCTTCGGTGCTGCATACCATAACCAGACCTATTGCAATAGCGGCCAATGCACGCAATACGCCGCTGAATTTATTTTTGTACCCAAATGTAATCATAGTTCATTTTGTTATATTCAATTTGGCAAATATAGTGAAAATATATGGTGCAGAAGTCGAAAAAAATCATATATTTGTACTTCGACATAAAAACCAAAAACAATCATTTATGAAGCCGATTATGAAAAATCATCTTCTATGCCTTCTGGCAGCAGTCGGTGTCGTTTTCTTGGGCGGATGCAAAAAATCTGAGTCATCCGGAAAGAAAAGCAGCCTGACCTTCAGCCAGGACCAGGAATTCAACCTCACATTCGAGGCTGAAGCCACCACCCAAAACATTTTCTTCACAGCAGACGGAATCTGGATGGTCCAGGACGAGAACGGACTCGAAGCGGACAAGCGCTGGTATTCCGTGACACCTACGCATGGAGCGGGAGGAGAAACTTTCGTGGAACTTTCCATTCCGGAGAATACCGATATGGACAAGGACAGGACAGCCGTATTCAGCATCATCTGCGGCGCTGACAAACAGCTGTTCACCATTCTCCAGTACTCGCGTAATGCAGCGGAAAGCAAGCACGTCTATTTCGCCGACGAGAAGTTCAAATCATATTGTGTGGAGAATTTCGACACTGACGGGGACGGAAAGATTTCCAAGGAAGAAGCGGCCGCAATCACTGAAATCGACTGCCAGGAGAGGGAGATAACCTCTCTCGAAGGCATCAAATATATGACGGCATTGACCACCCTGAACTGCAGGTACAACTCCATTGACGGAATCCTGGACCTGAGCGGGCTGAAGAACCTCAAGACCGTCAATGCTGACCACAACTTCTACAGCAGACTGGACCTGAGCGGGTGCAGCGCACTGGAAACGCTTGTAGCGAACGACAACTACGGCTACAACGAGCAGAGCAAGATGGTCTTCACATTGGCAGAAGTGGATCTGACTGGCTGTGCGGCCCTGAAGAAAGTCAGCCTTCAGGACAATGCCATCACCACCCTCAGTCTCAAGGACAGTCCTGAACTCGAGGAGATCAACATGTCGATGAACCAGCTCCAGAGCATTGACCTTTCCAAATGCACGAAGCTCAAGACAGTCCACATCCGCAGCAACAATTTCAACTCTGCCGTGGACTTCAGCCATTGCCCTGAACTGACCTATCTCGGAGCCTGGGAAGCAAATCTTACAGGCCTGAACGTCTCAGGCTGCAACAAGCTCGTCCAGCTCATCGCGTACAGGAACACAGGACTCAAGTCCATTGACGTCAGCAGCTGCAGCGCATTGACAGAGCTCAATCTATACGAGACAGGCATTACCGCCGTCGATGTCAGGAACAATGTGAACCTGGTAAAACTGAACCTCGGTTTCACAGGCGGGCTCACAGACATTGACCTTTCCGCAAACTCGAAACTTACGGAACTGAACCTTCAGGAGAACAAACTGACATCCCTGGATGTATCTCCCTGCAAGGCACTCACGATACTGAAGGCTGAGAACAACAGCCTGACATCCGTCAACTTGGCAGGATGCTCAGCGCTTACAAAACTGTACCTCTACAACAACAAGCTGACCTCCGTGGACCTCAGCTCATGAAAGTCACTCGGCAGCCTCGCCATCTACACCAACAGCCTCACTTCTCTGGACGTGACTCCATGCGCTGCGGAAATGTACTTCCTCGACTGCAAGGAGAACGCTATCAAGGATTTGAAGGTCAGCGGACTTTCCAAACTCGGTACACTTGACGCTTCCGACAATGCGCTTTCAAGCCTGGACCTGACTTCATGCAAGGCGCTCGAAGAGGTTCTCCTCAGCAAGAACCAGCTGGCCGAACTGAAAGTCAAAGGATTGGACAAGATGAGCGTATGCGAGTTCCAGAACAACAAGCTGAAGCGTCTCGACCTGCGCGGATGCGTGGCCATCGACGAGCTCCACATTTCTGACAATGCCGACCTCGCCTATGTTTCATTCTACGGATGCACGGCGCTCCGCTATGTGGACTGCAGAAGGACCAGCGTTTCCACACTCGATTTCAGCGGCAATGAGAAGATGAACTTCCTGTTCGCGACCGAGTGCCCGCTGTTGAAGACCATATATATAAGGCCGGGGGCAAATTACAGTTCACTGGCATTCGACGAGGCCACGACCAAAGTGTTCGAAAAAGATCCTGAGAGCTACAGCGACGTAAAGACGGACAACTGGGGCGACGAAGACATTGACCCTTGGGGCAAATAATCCAAAAGACATTGAAAATGAGAAAGATATATTATTTGGCGGCAGCTGCGCTCAGTCTTTGCGCCTGCCAGAAAGAGGTCAATGAGAAAGGCGCCTCCATCGAAACGCGTGAAATTACGGTCTCCACTACATTGACAAAGACGGGCATTGCCTACGAGGGCGACGTTTCCCATCTCGTATGGAAAGAGGGCGACCAGGTTTCCTACATCACAAGTGACGCGGCAGGCCTCGGCTCGGGATTCGGGCTCGCTACCGTGAAGGACAACAAGTTCAAGGCTACCATTTCGGCTCAGGCCACTTCAAAAGACAAGTTCCTCGCAGTCTGGGGCGGTTCTGCGACAGATGGAGCCTCAAGCATTGAGATTCCGATGAGCACCGTCATTGACGCGAACAGCACAGGTGAATTCGACGGCAAACTGCTTCCGATGGTCGCTCTGGCAAATGTTCCGGACGACAAGGCTGCGGAAATCGATGTGGATTTCACTCCTCTTGCAGCTGTATTGCGCGTATCTGTCGATACTGTAGGCCACTCGAATGAGAAACTTTCCGGGATCACGCTTACCACCGACGGAAAATGCATTGGAACCTACTCAGTCTCTACGGATTACGAGAAAGGCTACAAGTTTACGGGCACATCCAATACCGTTTCAGCCACATTTCCGGACACACCGCTGCTGAAAGACTTCAAATATGCATATCTGGTCCTGGCAAAGGGCTCCTACACAGGTGTCCGCATGGAAATCACCACCGACAAGAACACATATACGCTCAGTGACGGTGCAATGGACCTTACCGCCTCTGACAGAGGTCTTTACAGGATAAACGTCCAGCTTTCCGAGCCGCTTGCGCCTGTGGAGCAGAAATTCGTGAAAGTGACTGAGCAGTCCCAGATAGTGGCAGGTGGCACATATCTGATCGTTTCCGAAAAAACCGAAAGCAGTTATTATGTGACCATCAACAGCATAAGTGACGGATATCTCGAATGCAAGACCATAAACTGCGATGCGGAAGGCTGCATTGAGAAGACGGACGAAATCATGAATTATTCAGTAACGCTCGAGGACGGAACCGACTCATTTACAGGAAGATATGCCATCAAGATGAGCGGTCTTGGTTCAAAGCCATATCTGAAAGCTCCGGGCAATGTATCAGAGGCCGTCAGCTATGTAGGAAAATTCTGGTACGGTAATGTTGTAACCACGACTATGTCCAACTTCTTCTGGGGCATCACCGTAACTGACGGAAACGTCCTGATCTCTTCACATGAATTCAAGTTCTCAGGTGAGCCTTCGGGCAGAATAGGCGGCATAGGATTCTTCACGGGCAAAAAGAATTTCGGAGTGTTCGCACCGGAATCAGAAGGTTACAAGCCGGCCCAGCTTTTCAGACTGCAGTAATCACTTCCAGTTCTTATAAGGGTTACGGGTCAATGCCGCATTGTAATAGCGTCTGTCGCCCGTGACCTCTTCCCCAAGCCAGGATGGCCTTTCAAATGGTTCGTCCTGGCTTTTCAGTTCCACTTCAGCCATGAGCAGGCCCTCATTGTCTCCGTAGAACTCATCCACCTCGAACGTATGGCCCTGATAATCCACGAGATACCTTGTCTTGTCGATGGCTCCGGGATGACACAATTTCAGCAGTTCACGCGCATCGTCCGCGCTGATTTCCTTTTCCCACTCGAATCTGCTCAAGCCAGCCGCATCGCTCTTTCCCTTGATCGTAAGGTAGCCCTTGTCGTCACGCAGCCTGACACGCACTGTTCTGATGCCATCAGCGCAAAGATAGCCCTGACAGATATGAGACGACGACTTCGCAAGGGACTTGAACTCCCCTGCCACCTTGAACTTTCTTTCGATTTCCAGTGCCATGATTTCAGATAGGATTTATGTCAATGCACTCAATGCGCTGACGGGTCAATGCCTTTGTGCCAGAAACGGGAGGTGATGTCTTCGAGAGTGTAGGATTTTCCGTCCGTGAGGGTGCTGCCGTGCTTCACTTTATACAGCCTCTGGTTGGTAGTACAGCTGTTCAGCGGACCGCACGACGGGCGGTAAGGCCCTACCTTCACGTAATCGAAAATGTCGAAGATGTCATCCTCGACCGTCTCCCTGCCGGAATACAAGGCCAACTCGAGAGAGGGATGCGCACGCTTCACATACGATGCGATATCCGTCAGTGCCTTGCGGTCATTGCCCTCACCGAGCAGCAGGAAGCAGTTCACGCCGAAATTGTCGCCTATCAGCCTGTCCACGACCTCCGGCGTAAGTTCCTCGCCGACATCGCCGCGCAGAAATGGAGAATGGCATCCCTCACAAAGTCCCGTACAGTTCGAAATGTCCACTGCCAACGTCACTCTATCGGGTATTTCCTCCATCACGACGCTCGTCATCTGAGGAACGTACTTCAGCATTGACCTTCCTCCCCGGCATAGAAACGGTGGCGCGCCTCTTCCTGACGCATCTCGCTGAATGACGAAACGCGCTTCAGGTAGCCGATGACACGGGTAAGGTAGTCCAGATTCCTGCTGCCGCATTTAGGGCAGACTGTCAATGTATCCTTGCTGATGTAGCCGCAGTCGTTGCAGACGGTGTTGCGGCAGTTGAATGTGAAATAGTTCGTACCATAGTGGGCAGCGACATTGAGCAACTGCCTGTACTGCTCCTTGCTGAGGTGCTCTGCTATGTTCATGTGCAGGGCCGAACCGCCGTCCAGATACTTCACATAGTCCTCTCCGTGGAGCTTGAACTTGTCGATCATCGAAAGCTTGTCATCCTCAGGATTGTAGAAGTACGAGCTGTACATATTGTGCTCAGGCGATACGAAGAAGCCGTCCTTCTTGTCCCATTTGTAGTTCTTTCCTGAAAGGTTCTCTCCCGGGACGAACTCGGTGTTGAACATGGTGTCGCGGGTCTTGTCCTTGCGGTTGGAGATATTGATGGTCTCCAGAATCGTATTCACGAACTCTTTGTACTCCTCGTTAGGGGATATCGTCAATCCGAGGAACTCGGCTGCGTCTGTCAATCCATTGACTCCGATGGTCAGATACTGCTTGCGCATATCGATGAAGCCGGCCTTATAGACGTCGAGCATGTCCGCCTTGAGGAAATCGAGGATAATCTCATTGAAGGCAGTCTGATATTTGTGCACGCGGGAGGTCATTTCGCTGATTTCCTCGTCAATGCATCTGTACAGTTCGTGTCTGTCGTATTTCAATATCTTAGGAATCGGCTGGCCGTCAGGCAGCTCCACGCCTTGTGTCTCTCTGAAGAACTTCCTTGTCGCGATCTGGATAAGACGGTTCAGGTTAATGGTCATCACGGATTTTGAACCTGTGGCCACCGATGCTGTACCCATAGAATACTGGTGTGTCGTGTGGTTGTGCTCCTCATCGGTATTGTCCAGATCCTTCAATGAGTTACGGAGGCGGCAACAGCTTGAGAGGCTGTCCGGGCTGTTGGAGATGTAGCAGAAGAAACTGTGACCCTTAGACCACATTTCCGCTGTGAAATCAGCATATTCCTTGTCGGCATAATCATCACCGCCGTCAGTCAGAAGCGCCATTGTCTCGACCGGGAATGTGAGGATATAATTGTTCCTCTCTTCATTGAACCAGTTCATGAAATGTTTCTGGAGCCAGGACAATGTCTCCCATTTCGGTGCCGTTCCATCCGGGAAGCGGAAATCGCCGAACACGCCCTTGAAGTATGGCTGGTCGAAATAGCCGATGTTCCAGAAAACGGTCTGATAGCCGCGGTTGCCGGCAGGCATATTCATCGAGTGCACGACCTGCTGGAAATAATTGTCAATGACTTTTACGAGCGTGCGCTGCTTTACATTGTTCTCCACTACTTCATCCAGGCGCTCGAGATAGTTCTCGCCGTAGTCTTTTCTGATGAAATAGTCGAAATACATCAGGAATTCAGGAGTTGCGACTGCGCCCATGAACTGCGATGAAATCGAATAAACGAGGTTGATGAACTCGCCGCAGAATGACTTGAGGTCGGTCGGAGCAACGGAAACGCCTCCAAGTTCCCTCAGTCCGCTCTCGAGGAACGGATACATCGTGATGGCCACGCAATACGGATAACCCGGCGTGCCGCTCTCGTCATGTTTGTAGAGGACATGGCTCTCAAGGTCTTCGATATACTGTTCGGCAAGACGCCTGCTGTACATCGCCTTGATCTTGTCCTTCATGATATAGCGGTTCTGCTTGATGTTGTTCTCCTTGTAGAGTTCCTGACCGAGGGTCACGATATTCTTGCGGGTGACATTGGCATTGGCATCGAACTTGGAGCCGGTAGCCGCGTTCGAGGCCTTGATGTAGTCACGGATGAAGTCGCGTTTCTTGCGCAAGTCCATTCCGGCATCGAATTTCTCAATATACGCGAGCGCCACCTTCTTGTTAATGGACATCAATGACTCTTCCACCTGACGACGGATCTCCTTGCTGGCTATCTTGTCGTAGATATACAGGTTATCGACAATGGAAATCACCACTGCTTCCGGGCAAACCTCTCCTGCTGTCTTGTAAGCTTCATGAATACCTTTGATAAGTTTTTCTCTGCCATACTCCTCGTAGGAGCCGTTTGTCTTGTAAACATCCATAATAACACGTCGATTTATGCCATTCTAAACGTCTGCAATGCCGTTTTTAGCAGAAAGTTTACCATTTTGAAGGCAAACGCCTGACAGCCAGACATGTAGTTTGTTTAGAAAAAATCAAAACTAAAAAGTTCTCTCCGGACATTCCGGACTGGACCTACAAAATTATAAAATCCCTTCTCCTTATCAAAGCATCTCGACCGGAAAAGTTATCAACATTTTTCACAAACAGCCGCTAACTCATTGACACCTATACGAGTGCCACATCGGCAGCCAGGCAGCCGCGGCGGAACTCACTCCGCTTCGCTCCGTTCGGCCCTCCTACCGTCTCCTGCGTCCTCGCTACCGCGAGAACTTGTATCCGGCAGGCACCTCCCACTTCCCGAGGCCGTGGGCCGGCCACGTCCGCCGCGGCCGCCTGACTGCCCGGCTGCACCTTTGTCAATTGTCAGTTGAGCGTATGGCTCTGGCAGAATTATCTTTGACGTTTAAATCCTTATCTAAGGTCATTAAAAGCTGGATCGTGTAATTGTCTGAATACGTGATGTTTCTAGTGCAGATTATTTCATCTTTATTGAACTGCACGTCATCATATATTGGCAGTGTGCATTTTAGGACTTGGCCGTTCTTGTCATACAAAAGAATTCTTTTACCGACTTGGATATCATATACATTCTCACGATATCGTCTTGCAAATTCCCCATTGTCAGTAATGTGGGATATCACCATGTCCATTTTGAGGCCTTTTGCCCTCTGTCTATTTGGCTCGACAGTGTTTGTGTCATACTTTTTAAATGCTATTTTCGTGCGTTTTGAGTGACGCTCAATTGATCTTAGATTCTTTCTTGACAATGAACGTATGTTACGATTACTGCTGTTACTTAGTGTTGTGAAAAGATTTATGGATTTATCCATATTATGAGTAATCGCGCAGAATATTCCATGGTGAAATTGATACAACTCGTTGAACTTTTGAGATGTTCCATATTTTCCCTGGAGATATTCTAATGCCATGAGTTCATCCGCTTCGTCGAAGAATTGCCCCAAGTTGCCCGGGTGTATCACATATGGCAAGCAATCAGCCGGCATATAAAGGTCATAGTGCTCATAAGAGTTCTTTTCATACTCCGACCTGAATACCCTCATGCGTATATTGTCTTCATTATTCTTCCCGTATTTAATTTTAAGGGCATCCAATTCATCACTATTATGATCAATGTTCACGATTTCATCATATTCGGGCTCGTAGATATAATGTCCCAAAGAATCTACGGCACCCCAAAAACCATGGTTCAAAATGTAAGATATTCCTTTGGCCCCATATGGACTGCGGGCAATACAATTCGCTGGATATATGAATTTCAAATTGAAGTTGCTGTCCAAATGCAGAAACACAAGATCTAAAGTCGTTGTATCTTTATGAAAAATCACAGGCTCGATGATTTCGACATTAAAGCCATCATAACTACGTGATATAAAGGAAAACACAAATGGAGTTTTGCGAATCACATTACCATTGTCGTCAACAAGCATGAATTGCATACCCGTATCGTAAAAATGATTTTTGACTTTGCTGCTATCTGAAGGTAACGATGGATATCTGCCACCGGATGCCATATAGAAACAGGAGTCTTCAGCAATCTTTATGCGTTTATCGCTTCTTATATGTGCTCCACCCTCATATGGCAAGAATAATACCGCAAAAGCTACGATAATTATCCACAATAATCTATTTGTTTTCATATGCGTTGCGGTTTAGTGTACCTACAAGAGAGCCATTAATCTCTTGAGCGGAGACGTAGTCTGATCCAAGATCATGATATGTAAATGTCTGACCGTCTTGAGAGATAAAGTCGGATGTCGAACTGTTGAATGATTCTTCATAGGGCCCATCGGAAGGAGGGCAAAAATCATACTCGACCGTTGAGCAGGCAACACTGTCTGCTGCAGAATAAGTTTCCTCCAACACTCTTGTATATCCTATATGATAATTTCTTGGTTGTGAACTGATAAATATTGATGAAACGACTTCTCTTTCAATGAATAAAGTAGGAGATTCGAGTTTATAATGAAAGTAAATGTGAGGTTCCATATTCAATATGCCTGAGCATCGTCCATCAGCCGTAACATAACGATATTTTTTTGAATGCTTAAGCACGTTATCGCTGCTGTATGTGTCGATTCGATATACTCTAATTCCACCAGTTGCCTGTTCTTCATCGAGCAGAGTATTTTTGAATTTTCGCAGATAACGGTTCTGTTCGTAATTATAAACAGAATATCCACCAGTTGGGTAAATCATGCATTTGAGCATCAAGATTCTGGTATCATTGAAATTGAATTTGCTCTTACTGTCCAAAAGCTTCGTGGAGTATGTTTTCAAACTTCCGCTTTTATAGGTAGGTATTGTTATGTCATCAGAATAATAGCCATACCAGTCGTCCAGCCATGTCGGAGAGTCTGGAAGCGAGGCTGTACTATCTTCTCCATAGTATTGAAAAGTATATTCCCCTTCACTTGAGAGCCAGATTTTTTTCAATAGACATTGAGGACCAAACTGTTTGTATGATAGGCTGCAACTTCGGACTTGGCGGTTGTTGACATTATTGACTATAATGGATATGAGTTTATTGTCGTCATATGTAAAATGAATAGTGGCCCGATCAGGAATCGTTATTTTCGAGATATTACTCTGATAAAGAGTGTTCTTGACGGTTCCTTCTTTGTACATCCCGCAATCATGCCAAGATTCATGACGCTCGCCGGATGCCTCACTAACTGTTAACGCATCTACGCAAATAGCTTTGTTTTCTATTTCTGTCGAGAACTCTGGACCGTATTCAAACTCAGCAGTCATGCCATTTTGAGTTTCAATTTTCGTTAACTTCCAACAAGAAATACTGTTTTCGCTTTCAGGAGAGTAGCCTTGATATCCCCAGTCGCTCGAACTTGTGTGAGTATCGATGTCTTTGAAGGTATAGGTCTTGCCATCTCCCATGGTGATTTTAAAGGATGACAAGAGAGGAGAAGCAACGTTATAATTATATATAATTCTCAATTCGCCTACGGGGCTATTCGAATTGATAACAATGCATTCAGGACCCTCGCCAAGTATAAATGTTCCTTTGATGCACATGAAATCGAAATGATACAAGTCTGACTCCACCTCGAATTTTTTTGTGCTTTCATGGTTGTCTATCTCTTCTTGAAAAAGAATGAATTCGCGGCCGATTTCACCAGAATATGCGAAATCCATAGCTTTTAATACCTTTGAAGAAACCGTCCTCGCACCAAAACCTAATATATTGATATTGGTTTCATTGTAGTATGCACTGATCATGTGCTTTAATGTGTTGTGTCCTAAACCTGCACGTGATGCGATTCTAAAAACGTCATTTATTTTTCCGTCGCCACTATTCTTGTTCGCATACACTCTGTCTGTAGCTTCATCGGGAATTCCTCTTATTTCGCGGGTTATGATACCTCCAACGTTCAGATTCCATCCCAAACCTACAATGCCAGAAGGCTGGTTTGGTTTGTATCCATTTCCGCAATATGCAATCTTTACAGGAATGTTGAAATACCTGTCAGTATAATTGTATATATCAATTGAATACGAAGCGGAGCCTGTGTACAGATCAGCGCTTCCGCCTTTATAGCGAGTCATGCTATAGACATCAGTAACCAAGGGGTCAAATTGTCCCTCCGGAATAGTCGTCCCATGTGCATATTCTTGTAAGCTCTGGTCTGAATCTTGGGACCAAAGCGGCGAACTGCCAAATAATGTCAGAATGACAATCAGTAGGGTTGTGCGTTTCATAAGTAGGTTATTGGCTTGTTCAAGTATTGAATATCAGTTCTTATACTATGTAGTCAGAAAGGTAGAAAATAAATCTAAGATTTCAAACTACGAAACATCATGGTTTAATCCACGGGGGCAAAAAGGCCTGATTTGCACCCGTGACAACATCACAATGGCACGACGGGGGCAAAAGGGCTGGATTTGCTCACGTGAATCCAACGACGGGGGCAAAAAGGCTGAAGTCATTATAAAGACAGATAAGGTTTCTGATGTAGGCCGATTATTCAACGGCGTAGAGAATGGCTTGAAGGGGCTTGCAAAAGTAAAACTCATCTATTACATAGATAAAGGCTGGGTCGTAGAGGACTGCGACATCTAAGGAAGCGTCTTCTGCACATACTTTTCGGATATCAGGGCTCCGTGTCGCGGGATAGCGATATCGGAGCCTTTTACGGCTTCAAGACATTTATTTTCAAGTGACGGGATAATGCTGTAAATTTGTGATTTGTTTCTCACTGAGAGACGGGAACGGGGACTGAACTCGGGAACAGAACTACGGAACTGAAACTGAAATTTGCAAAGGATATTATATTGAAGAGACAATGAAGAATGTCATAACATTGGAGGCAATCGACCCGATTGAGATATATGGGGCAGGGAACAAGATATTGGAAGAATTCTGTTCATATTTTCCCGGACTGAAGGTGGCGGCGCGTGGAAATCAGATAATACTGGACGGATCGCCGGCACAGATTGAGCAGTTCGGGAACAAGCTCGAAGAACTCATAGAGAGGAGGAAGCACAAGATGAACCTCACCAAATTCGATGTGGAGGACATCTTCGACGGCGAGACTTCTCCGGACAGTTTTACGCTGAACGGGGATGCGGTAATCGTGCACGGAACTGACGGCAAGCCCATCAGAGCCAGAAACCAGAGACAGCAGGAGATGGTCAAATCCTATTTTCTCAATGACCTCACTTTCGCGGTGGGCCCTGCCGGAACCGGAAAAACATATATAGCCATAGCATTGGCAGTCAGGGCATTGAAAAACAGAGAGATCAAGCGGATCATCCTCACCCGTCCTGCGGTGGAGGCCGGCGAGAGACTCGGATTCCTGCCCGGCGACCTGAAAGACAAGCTGGATCCGTACCTTCAGCCGCTTTACGATGCGCTCGGAGACATGATTCCGGTCAAGAAACTGCAGGAGTTCATGACTGACGGGACCATCCAGATAGCGCCATTGGCATACATGAGAGGCCGCACGCTGGACAAGGCCTGCGTAATCCTGGATGAGGCGCAGAACACCAACCTCGGCCAGCTGAAAATGTTCCTTACCAGAATGGGCACAAATGCAAAATTCATTGTCACAGGCGACGCCAGCCAGGTGGACCTTCCGAAAAAGGAAGACTCCGGACTCCTCCGTGGCATTTCACTGCTGAAAGACCTCAACGGGGTCGGCACCATATTCTTCACCAATGAAGACATCGTGCGTCACCCGCTGGTCACCAAGATCGTCAAAGCATTCGACAATGCAAAAAATGAGGAATAGCGAAAAAATCACTACATTTGCAAGATGATGCGCAATTCCGCCGGCATGGCAGGATCTATGCAAATCTTGTGACATATATGAAACGAGTATTATCCGCAATATCCAAGATATGGTTTCCGGCATTGGTTGTCGGAATAGTTGCCGTACAGAGTTTCGCATCCGATTTTTCAAGAGCAATGGCTTCACGTGGGGCTGAGGCATCCCGTGACACCGTCATATACAGCAACAACATCTTCACCAAATTCAGGTCTGAATATGAACGTGCCCGTGAGGACTCCATGTCATTCGAACTGATGTCCGGCGACTCGAACGAAGTCGTCATCACGGCAAGAGACACGATGAAAGTTCCTGATTCATTGCGCTTTACAGATCCATTCAGATACAAGTACTATGTCGCCATCAAGGACTCCCTCACTCACGTGATCGTCAGAGACTCCCTGAAAAATGCCGGCGACAGCATCGATTGGCCGAAACTGGACTCCCTGTACAAGATAGATTCCACGGAAACGGCGATACGCAAGTTCAATGAATGGTACGCCTCGCTCGACAAGGCAGCCCGCAAGAAATACGACTTCGAGCAGAAGATGAAGGCCCGCCAGGTGATGATAGACAGCATCCTGAACGCCAAGGACAGCCTGCTCGCCATAAGGGACAGTATCAGGGAGAACACGCCGAGAATCCTGGAAACGTTCGCGGTGCCTGATTCATTGTACTACAAGAGGATATTGACCTGGAACAAAGGAAGTTACTTCAATGACATACACCTTCAGAAGCTGGACACGTCCTACAACTACAGGTTCAACGACTATCCGTTCTACCGCGAGGATGTAAACGTCTCATATCTCGGCATAGTCGGCTCTGCCACACAGTATTACGACTTCTTCAAGAGAAAGAGCGCGGAGGGCGTGACGTTCTACACTCCGTATGAATGTTACAGCTACAACCCGTACTCCCTTCCTTTCTACAATACCAAGACCCCATATACGGAACTCGCATACTGGGGAACATTATTCGCAAATGAGGAGAGGGCGGAGAACAATCTGCACATAATGACGACGCAGAACATCCTGCCGTCATGGAACTTCACATTGGAATACGACAGGTTCGGAGCGAACGGCATGCTCGAAAACGAAAGGGTGGACAACAGGACATTTGCCGCTTCCACGAACTTCACAGGCAAGAAATACCTTGCCCACGCCGGCTACATCTACAACAAGATGGACAAGGGCGAGAACGGCGGAATCGTGGACAATTTCTGGATCAGGGACACCACGGTCGGCTCCAGGGAAATCGACGTGAGGCTGAAGGACGCCTCGACATTGATAAAGAAGAACACAGTATTCCTCGACCAGACATACAGGATTCCGTTCACTTTCATCCGCAAGCTGCAGGAAAAGAAGGTCCTCAAAAAGGAACAGATGTACAGGGACAGCGTGATGGCTACCGGAGACAGCATCGCCATCATCAGGATGGAGGAGCTGCTTCAGGCCAAGGCGGACGAGCGCGCGGAGGCTTCGGCGAAAGACACGCTGGACACCGACCTTACGACAGCATTTATCGGACATTCGAGCGAATACTCCACATACCGCAAGATATACAAGGACAAAATCAGTGCTGATGACACGAACGCACGGGACCTGTACAACGGAAAGTTCTATCTGAATCCTTTGGAATCCGCTGACTCCCTGAGAGTCATGAAATTCGAAAACAAAGTGTTCATCAAGCTCCAGCCGTGGGCTGACGACGCCATCGTATCGTCCATAAACGCCGGTATCGGAGACAAGTTGCTGAACTACTATATGTTCACCCCCGACAGTTACCTCAAGAAGAAGGGAGGAAACGTGGTATGGAACTCAGCATATCTGTACGGCGGCGTGAAAGGCCAGTTCAAGAACTATTTCCACTGGGACGCCGACGGTTTCTACACCTTTGCGGGAAAGGAAATCAATGACTTCGGAATCAATGCCAATATGGGATTCAACATCTATCCTTTCAGGCGCTACAAGAAGAGTCCGATGTCATTCAACATACATTTCGAGACGACGCTCGACGAGC
>UMHZ01028376.1_pt1 | contig 25131 bp, 20 predicted proteins | sample 1965671 | NCBI WGS metagenome assembly UMHZ01 (sample SAMEA4836111, study PRJEB28245) | human gut metagenome | biome: gut microbiome; material: fecal sample | place: Denmark | collected 2008 | reverse complement strand
CCTTCCGGTATCAGATGCTGAAATACTGTGAGAAATATCAGATTGCAAACGGGGAATATATTTTCAAATCCCATGATTACCGCCATAATCTGGCTACGCTGTATTATGATAGCGGAATTTCCCTCCAGGCAGTGCGGGATTATCTGGGGCATGAATATGAAGAAATGACCAGACAGTATGTGGACTATATGCCAAAGAAACTGGAAAAAGCCAGTGAAGCATACTTCCAGGAAGAAACCCACAGCTTTGCGGCGGAACTGATGAAAGGAGAGTTCCATGGATGAAAAATTATATCTAACAGATTTGAACTGCTATGCCAGAGCAGATGAAAAACAGAAAAAGAATGTAAAAGAATCCCATTGTTTTGATTTTGGTCTGCTTCCAACAAAAGGACTTCAAAAAGAATTTCGTTCATTTATTGAGAATCGAAGTAGACAATGTGCATTGGGAACGATGATACAGGAACGAGTAATCTATCAGAGATTTTGCAGAATGGTAAAGGATCAGCGCATCCAGGCAGACAGCCTGCATGAACTGGAGTGGGAACAATGGCTGTTAAAAATCCGAAGCTGGCTCCTGGAACATGGACAGAAATTGACAATGCAGAAAGTCAGCGTATATGGGAAAGAAAAGATAATTCCATCAAGCCTCATCACTTATGCGCGGAAGGCATATCAATTTACAAAAGAGGAAGAGGAACAGGATGAAATTGAGAAAGATATCTGGAAATTAGAGAATCTGGACATTCCTTATAAAAAGAACCTAATTAAAAATTATCAGACTTTGAATTTCACAACGATTATTCAAACGGATTTGCGAGAAGAAACGAAAAAAGCAGTTTATGAGCATTTACATCATGAAGCGATTGCAACGATCAGCAAAGAAATGACAGCCATCCGGAGGTTATCCAAATATTTGAAAGAAAAATATCCCGACATTCATTCCGCAGAAGAATTGGATCGGGAACTGTTGGAAGAATATCTGACATACCTTGCAACAGAAGCAGAGGGCGTGAACAATTACCGCATGGATCTGACAAGACTCCGAGGGATATTGGAAACCATCGGGAAGTTATATGGATATCCACATCTGGAAAGTTTATTCCTGACCAGTGATTTTCCAAAACAGGTACAGCCTAAATTGAAATCTTATTCAGACAGTGAGCTTATTCGTTTTAATGCAGTGCTTGCAGAACTGGATGAACAGAGTGAGCGACTCATGGTCATTCACCAAATGTTAGGGACAAGAATCTCCGATACGTTAACTCTTCAGAGGGACTGCTTGTATCGCCAGAATGGGCATCCCATGATTCAGATCAGACAGATGAAAACAAACACATTTGTGAAACCCATCAGTGCAGAATTGGAACTGCTGATCGAAAAAGCAATTGAGTACACTGAGAAAATGTATGGGGATACGATTTACATTTTTGTAGATGAGAAAAATACCCGGAAACCTTTGCAGTACAATACCGTTCAAAATAGAGTGATGGACATTATTCAGAAAAAAGACCTGCGGGATGATAACGGCGAATTATTCGGCTTTGGAACGCATATGTTCCGCCATGTGTATGGAATCCGCTTGACAGAGATGCATCTGGATGATTGGACTATCGCAAAACTACTGGGGCATACATCGGTAAAGAATGTGAAATTTTATCGAAAGATGAGTCTTCAGATCATCGCAGATGAAACAAGAGAAATCAGAGCAGAGATGAGCCGGATGATCCGGGCGAACCTGGCAGGATGGGGGAAAGAGTATGAGCAAATATGATAAGATGCTGGAGGTCAATCATAAGCAGAGTGTGGAAAAAATCCAGCGGGCAAAATTGGCAATTCAGGAGATGATTGAAGAAGAGGATAAAGTGACCGTTCCCAAACTGATGCAAAAGACCGGACTGTCCAGAGGATTTTTTTATAAGAACCCGGAAGTGCGAAAGGCAGTAGATCGTGCCTTGCAGCTGCAGGCTGGCATGGTAGATAAGAGAAGAAAGATTTTAGATATGGCAATGGACAACCGTATCCTGCAATTAGAACAGCAGGTGGCAAAACTAAAAAGAGAAAATGAGACATTACGGAAAGAAAATGAAGCAATGCGAAAAGCATTGAATAAAAGAGATTTGAATTTGATCAAGAATTTTTAATGAAGAAAATAATCAGCGGCTGGCAGGGGCGTGAAGAACGTGCCTGCTGGTAGTTGTGGGGATAAAGCAAAATGGAAAGAGAAGTAAGACTTTCCATTTTGTTATTTAGATATTTCATGATACAATAGTGCTATAAGTTAAATTTGAGGGAGGGATTTCTACGATAGTACTTTTGGAAAAATTTCGTGAAGTAATAAATAAAAGAATACAAGAGAAAAAGAAAAATGAATTTACAGACTTGGCGCCCATTGATGATATTGAAAATGGAGCTGAATATTTAAAAGCATTACATTGGGCGATAAAGAAAAAGAAAGTTAAAAATATTGCACTGGCAGGTCCATATGGTGCAGGAAAGAGTAGTATCATTGATACATATTTGAAAAAACATAGAATGATTAGAAATAAATCTCTTCGTGTTTCAATGGCAACTTTTGTTGAAAATGAAACTGATGAGAACGGGAATCCTAAGAAAATTTCATTGGGACAAGATGAAATAGAATTAGGAATTTTGAAGCAATTATTTTATAAAGTCAATTATAAAAAGATACCGCAGAGCAGATATCGGAAGCTGCACAAAATTAATTGGAAACGTGTCTGGGGATATTTGGTTTTGATATTTTTAATTTTGGGAGTGATGGAATTTATATTTTTTCCAGATACTTTTCAAATGATAATCGAAAAAATAGAAGAGGCAGGTGGAAAATTTGGATTAAAAGGAATGGTTTCGGATATTATTTTCCTTGCTTTTTGTGTGGGAATATTGGCAATTATTGCCCGAACATATCGTTTGGTGCTGTTTCGTTTTAAAGTAAATGAAGTAAAATTGCCAACAGAGACAGTTGTGAAAAATTCTGAAACTGCAGCGGAAACTGTATTTAATAAAAATATGGATGAAATTGTATATTTTTTTGAAGAGACAAAGTATAGAATTGTGTTTTTTGAAGATCTAGATCGTTTAGAAGATCCATCTATTTTTATCCATCTTCGGGAATTGAATACATTATTGAATAATTACGATGGGATTAAGGGGCGCATCGTTTTTGTTTATGCTATTAGAGATGATATATTTACGGACACAGACAGAACAAAGTTCTTTGAATTTATTATTCCTGTAATCCCAATTATAAATTCTACGAATTCAGGGGAAATCTTTTTACAAAAACTTGAGGAATCTGAAAAGAAAGGGATTGTTCATGAAATCTCACAGGAATTTATATTAGACGTATCTCCATATGTTGAAGATATGCGAATTCTTCAGAATATATACAATGAGTTTGTCATCTATAAGGAAACGATTCGTACTGATCAGGAACTGAAATTGTCAGATGAAACAATGATGGCATTGATTATTTTTAAAAATTTGTATCCACGGGAGTTTGCAGAACTTCAAATGGAGAGAGGAGTTGTGAAACAAGCTTTTGAGGATAAGCAAAGATATATCTCTGGACAATGTATGAAATGGCATAATGAAGTTGATGAACTTACACAGGAATTAGAAAAATATCATGATGACTGTTTAGAACACATAAAAGAACTTAAAACAGCTATGCTTGGTGCTATGGTGAATTGGCAAGGCATTCCATATAGTATTAATAAAAGCTATTGGGATAAATGTTCAGTAAGTAAAATAATGGAGGATTCGTTTGAATTATCGAAACTTGCGGAATTAAAAGATGTTGAAATTGAGTATTATACATGGAGTTGTTTCCAGTCGGAAAAATCTGTGAGTGATTTTCAAGAAGTTTTTCAACTATATTATGAAAGAATTAAAAATTTTCAATTTATCCAAGAAAAAGGTGTTAGTTCAATAAAGAGTGAAATTGAAGATTTGAAGAAGAATGTACATGAACTTTCAGGCTGGTCACTTAAAAAGCTGATAGAAAAATTTGGAGTCCATAATGTACTATCTGAAAAAGTTGCTGAAAATAAATTGCTCGTATTTATGCTTCGAAGAGGATACATTGATGAAAAATACGCAAACTATATCAATTATTTTAAGGGGACAAGCATTACAAAAGAAGATATGAATTATATACTGGCAGTAAAAAATATGGAAAAGCTACCATATAATTATAATTTGACAAAAGTTGGAATGGTTATACAGCGTTTACAACCGTATGAATTCGAACAAAAAAGTATTTTCAATTTTATTCTTTTGGAATTTTTATTGTCTGAAGAGAATGAGAATGAAAAATGTATGATATTAATCGATCAATTATCTGATAGAACAGTGGAAAGCTGGGAGTTTATAGATGAATTTATTGAGCAAACTCAATATAAAGAGAGATTGATTCAATTATTAGCAATACGTTGGCCTGATATGTGGAATGATATTGTCCAGGATATATCGATAACATACGAAAGGAAAATTTTTTATTTACAGTTACTTATTGATAACGTGGATACAGAACGCTTATTTGTTTTAAATGACAATAATGAGATGAGTGGTTTTATAGAGGAAAATCCAGATATATTACAGCAGCTATCATCTATTCAAGATCAAAAGGTGATTTCCTTAATTGAAACACTTGGAATTGTTTTTACGAATGTTTCTATTGCAAATGTTTCGGAGGAAATTTTGAGATATGTTTTTGAAAATCAGTGCTATGAGTTAAATGATACGATGATACGTAGGATTGTGGAATTTGAAAATGATACAATGCTTTCTGGTTTAGATACTCGAAATTATACAACAATTATTTCACTAGGATATGAACCATTAATTAAATACATACAAGAAAATTTGAAACAGTATGTGAAGGAAATTATATTAGCACCTAATAATACTAAGGAAGATGTTGAACAGATTATGGATTTGTTAGAAAGAATGTTGGAAAATGCTCCAGAAGAGACCGAAATCTGTTTGGAATTAGTGAATCATGAAGAATTTTGCGTAGATGATATTTCTGAATGTTGTGGAAAGTTCGATTCTGATTTTGATAAGGACGTGAAAATTCTTTGGGATGAGTTATTGGATAAAGGAAAAGTAAGTCTGAAATGGGAGAATATCAAATGTTATTGGGACAGATATAAGATTACGCCAGAACTACTTCAATACATTGAAACAAATAGTGATCAACTTACATTTTTAGAGAATCAGTGTTTAAATGAAGTGTTTGCCGAAGAACTTATTACAAGTACAATTGATGATTCTGCTTTTGAAAAACTATTACCTCAGTTGGAATTAGAATTTGATATTCCAATAGAGAAGGTTGAGAGACAGAAAGTTGGAATTTTGATTAAGAAAAAATATATTCCTTTTGATGTTAATAAATATGGTGAAATTAAAGATGCCTATCCTGATTTATGTCCAGATTTTATTTTGTATAATCAAGCGGAATATATGGAAGTAATGGAAAAGATTCCAATGGGAGAAACATTATTAGAAACACTATTGCTTTCGCCTATTCTCGACTTTTCTAATGCAGAAGTTCTGTTGGATTCTTTTGGAGAAAATTATATGACTGCAAAAATTGCTGAAAACTTAGTTGATTCAAATGTGACGATTAACAAATCGATATTTACAGCAGCCTGGGAATATGTAGATGAAAAAGGGAAAAAGACGTTGATGTTTAAATGCCTTTCGATTTTAGAAGCGGCTGATTTTGAAAATTGTTTTTCAGAACTTTCACAATGGTATTCAGGATTTTGCGATAGAAGTAAAAAACATAGCGTTGAATTACCTAATAACGAAGAAAGCCAAAGGCTTGCTAAACGATTACAAGAAGTATCGTACATTACAAGTTACAAATTACAAGAAAAAGAAGTCTATGATTCTGTTACGGAAACAAAAAAGAAAAAGAGTACTTTTGTGTGTTGGATAAAAGCAATCAAAGGATAAAAGAAAATTTTTCATAGTATTTAAGGGAGATCAAGGTAGGGTATAAGAGCCCTGCCTTTTTCTGAAGAGAAGTGTACACAGTACACAAATGTACATACCGTTAAAGCCCCTATTTTCAAGGCATAATGGGATAGGGGTACAGTTTACTGATGAGCCGACCGGAAATCTTGATTCAGCGACCAGTCAGGATGTGCTTGGACTTTTGAGAGTGACCAGTGAGCGGTTTCATCAGACGATTGTGATGATTACACACAATGAAGAAATTGCCCAGATGGCGGATCGCATCATTCGGATTGAAGATGGAAAAATTGTGTCCGGAAAGCAGGCCTTGCAGATAATGGACAAAAATCCAAATCAGAAAGAGGGTGCAGACTGTGTCGAACGTGAAAAATAAAAAGATGATCAATCAAATTGCATTGAAGTCTTTAAAGGCAAGAAAAAAGCGAAATTTAATTGCAATTTTAGCCATTGTATTAACCTCTGTTTTATTTACTGCGCTGTTTACGATTGGAGGAAGTCTGATTGAAAAAAATCAGGAATCTACAATGCGGCAGGTCGGAGGCAGTGCGCATGCAGGATATAAATACTTAACAAAATCAGAATATGAAAAAGTGGCAAAAGATAAGGGCTTAAAATCGGTTTCTTATCGAATTGCACTTGCTGATGCAGAGAATAAACCTTTGATTAAAGTACGCACAGAAATGGCTTATTATGAGGAGTTGGAGGCAAAATGGAGTTTTTGTTATCCGGAAGAAGGGCACATGCCGAAGAAAGAAAATGAATGTGTGGCAAGCGATTTGACCTTAAAGGCATTGGGCGTTCCGTGCAAAATCGGTGAGAAATTTTCGGTTGATTTTAGTGCAAGAGGAAAGAAATATTCCAAAGAATTTATCCTGTGCGGATGGTATAATGGAGATCGTGTTTCGATGTCACAGGTAATGTGTGTTTCGAAAAAACTGGTCAATCAGCTTGCACCGACTGCAGAAAGTTATCAATATGGAGGAGATATAGCAGGAAGTTATATGGTAGATTTTAACTTCAAGACCTCGTTTAATCTTAAAAAACAGCTGGAAGAATTAAATAAGCGGATTGGTTTCGAAGAAAAATCAACGGGAGTGAACTGGGCATATCTTGGAATGAAGGCAGACGCTGAAACAGTTGTACTTATTGTTGTAATGCTTGGCATTATTCTGATTTCCGGCTATCTGATTATTTACAATATTTTTTACATTAATGTGTTTGGAGACATTCGGTTTTATGGACTTTTAAAGACAATTGGAACGACAAAAAAACAGCTTGGAAAAATAGTAAGAAAACAGGCAAATCTGCTTTCTCTTGCAGGAATTCCGATTGGACTTATTTTGGGTGCGGTTGTAGGTGCAGGATTACTTCCGATTATCTGTGCCAATTTAAGTATGGGGGATACAGAAGGAACAAATGTGGTGCTTCATCCATGGATTTTTATCGGTTCGGCAGTCTTTTCTTTTTTGACGGTTCAAATCAGCTGTATCAAGCCGTGCCGTATCGTAGCAAAGATTTCCCCAATCGAAGCTGTGAAGCTGACCGAAAGCTCTGTAAATGCAAAGGTAAAAGGGAAAAAGAGAAGAACTCATAAGCTTACCATGCATGCTTTTGGGCTGGCAAATATCAAAAGAAATCGAAAAAAAGCAGTATTGGTTGTATTTTCCTTATCGTTAAGTCTGATTCTGCTTAATACGGTTTATACGTTGCTAAAGGGATTTGATATGGATAAATATGTATCAAACAGGAGTGTAAGCGATTATATGGTAACGGATGCGACAACGGATAATCCGGCACTTTCAGAAAGAACGGAAGATGGAGTCACCAGTGATTTTTTGACGGAATTACGGGAACAGGATGGAATCAAAGAAAGCGGAAATGTCTATTACAGCGAATGGGAACAGAAGTTATCAGACTGGGAAAAAGAACGATTGGAAGAGAGAATCTGGAAGGATTGGAAGAAAAATTTTGCTTACATGATTCAGTTGATTGGTGAAGAGGACATGAAACAGGAAATAGACGCCGATAAAGAGCGTGGGAGCATCACAGCAAAAATGTATGGTTTGGACCAGCTGGTATTTGAAAAGTTAAAATGTGAGCAGGGCGAATTAGATTGGGAGAAATTCAAGAGTGGAAATTATATTGTGGTCAATCAATTCGAATCGGATGATGGCGAGAAACCGATTTACGATGTTGGAGATAAAATCACGTTGACTGGAGAAAATGGGTTTACGAAAGAATATGAGGTGATGGCACTTGTGTCGATGCCTTATCCGGCAGAATTTCAGATGTATTTTTCACTTGAGATAAATTATATTCTTCCCTCTTCAGAATTTTTAAATTATTTTGAGGGCAGACAGCCGATGAAAACATTATTTAATATATCAGCAAAAGATGAAAAACAGATAGAGAGCTGGCTGGAAAATTATTGTACGAATATCAACGATGATTTAACTTATACTTCAAAATCAACGATGGAGGCAGAATTTGCGACGCTTCAAAATATGATTGTAATCGTTGGTGGATTTCTAAGTTTTGTGTTGGCATTGATTGGAATTTTAAATTTTGTAAATACGATTTTGACCGGAATTTTATCAAGGAAACAGGAATTTGCCATGCTCGAATCAGTGGGAATGACCAGAAAACAATTAAGAGAGATGTTGATGTGGGAAGGCGGATATTATGCGCTTTTTACAAGTATAGTAGCAGTTCTTGAGGGAAGTATTTTAAGTATGACTTTAATAAAAAGTTATACATCCGGATTTTTCTTTTTTACATGGAAATTTACTGTACTTCCAATTCTAATCTGTATACCGTTTTTGCTTTTGATTGTGCTTTTCGTACCGTATCTGGCATGCGAAAAAATGTGTCGTATAAGTGTTGTAGAACGGATACGGAGCGGAGAATAAAAAAGAAGATAATAGTCAGGCGAATATCCGCTTTACTTAAGATACCAAAGTCAAAAGGTGGTTTATCCCCATCATGTCTTTTGACCTTGGTATCTTATCATGTTACAATAGAAAAAAATGTAGAAAGATGGGGAAATCGTCAATGAACAGTAACTTACAGGAAAAATATTTAGCGATTCTGCAGGAAGAGTTAGTACCGGCGATGGGATGTACAGAGCCAATTGCACTGGCTTATGCTTCTGCAAAAGCAAGAGAAATATTAGGATGTGAACCGGAATATATTGTGGCAAAATGTTCGGGAAATATGATTAAAAATGTGCGTTGTGTAACGATTCCAAATTCAGGAGGAATGACAGGAATCGAAACAGCCTGTATTTTAGGAGCTATTGCAGGTCACTCAGAAAATAAAATGGAAGTTTTAGAAAAGGTAACGGAGGAGCAGAGAGCGCAGACAAAAAAATTGCTGGAACAAAAACGTTGTGAAGTTGAATTTCTGGATTCGGATATTCCATTGCATTTTATGGTTGAAGTGTCAGCAGGAGCAGATTCAGCAATGGTTGAAATCCGTTATTCACATACGAATATTGCAAAAATAGAAAAAAATGGAGAAACGATTTTTATCGGTGATGAGAACGAAGCAACCGGAGGTGGTCTGACAGACCGTTCCGTGCTTACTTTGGAGAATATTAAACAGTTCGCAGATGAAGTGCCATTGAATTTAGTACGTCCGATGATTGAACGACAGATTCGATATAATATGGATATTGCTTATGAGGGGATTTCCGGAGATTATGGTCTTGGAATTGGAAGAGTGCTGCGTGAGAGTTATGCAGACGGAGTAGTGACTCGTATGAAAGCCTATGCAGCAGCCGCTTCAGAGGCAAGGATGAGTGGCTGTGATATGCCGGTTATTATTAATTCAGGAAGTGGAAATCAGGGAATTGCATCCTCTGTTCCCGTAATCGTGTATGCAAGAGAAAAAAATTACAGAAATGATGAATTGTATCGGGCACTGGTTTTTTCAGGTCTTTTGACCACGTACCAAAAAATGTTTATTGGAAAACTGTCTGCATTTTGTGGTGCGGTTTCTGCTTCTTGTGCATCGGCTGCCGCAATCACTTATTTATGTGGAGGAAGTGTTGCACAGATTAAAGCAACGATTGACAATACATTGGCAAATATTCCGGGAATTATCTGTGATGGTGCAAAAATCTCCTGTGCAGCAAAAATTGCATCCAGTATAGACGCGGGAATGATGGCACATTATCTTGCAATGAATCATAAGGCGTATAAAGCATATACCGGAATTGTTAAAGAGGATACAGAAGAAACAATCAGCTGTGTGGGATACATCGGAAAAGTCGGAATGCATCAGACAGATAAAGAAATTATTAAAATGATGCTGGATACACAGACAGAACAGGAAAATGGAAAAACGGGTGCTAATCCGGAACAGGGAAAATAGGAAAATAATACAATAGAGTTTGGAGAATACCCTGTAAATCCAGGGCATACACTGTAAAAACAGCGTCTTCGGAGGCTTATCCGTTGAAAGATTATATCGAAGAACGGGCAGTGGAAATTGCATGCTATATTATTGAAAACAAAGGAACTGTGCGTCAGGCCGCAAAGAAATTTGGAATCAGCAAAAGTACGGTACATAAAGACTGTACCGAGCGTCTGATTCAGATTAATCCTACTTTGGGATTAGAAGTACGCCAGGTATTGGACAGGAATAAATCGGAACGGCATATTCGTGGTGGAATTGCAACGAGGGAGAAATATCTTTTAATGCATGAAAAAGAAGGACAAAAGTAGAAGAGGAGACAGAAAGATGGTCAAAAAAGCAGCAGTAACAAAGGAATATACTCATGTAACACATCCATTTCCGGCACTTTATAATAAAGAATCAGAAATTTTGATACTAGGAAGTCTCCCGTCTGTAAAATCGAGAGAGCAGATGTTTTTTTATGGGCATCCGCAGAATCGATTTTGGAAAGTAATCGCAGCAGTGTTAAATGAACCGGTGCCAAAGAATATCGAAGAAAAGAAAGCAATGTTATATCGGCATCATGTAGCACTTTGGGATACTATTTACAGTTGTGATATTATTGGGTCCAGTGACAGCAGTATTAAAAATGTAGTTCCGACGGATTTAAAAGCGATTGTAAAAGATAGCAATGTAAAACGAATCTTCTGTAATGGAAAAACTTCCGGAACGTATTTTCGAAAATATCAGCAGAAAGAGCTTGGAATTGAAGCGGAAGTACTTCCATCAACCAGTCCGGCAAATGCAGCATATTCGGTGGAAAGACTGGTTGAAATATGGAAAGAGAAAATTGGAGAAATGTAGGAAAAATAAAAAAATTGGGAAGAGAGAGGAGAGCGTATCCTCTCTTTTTTTACGAATATTTAACAGATTCTTATCAGGAAGATGATAGTTTGAAAAAAGAAAAATGATAGAATATAGCATGGTTATGGTCAAAAAAACGAATAAAATCATGAAGGAGGAAAAAATGGCAGAAATTGCACTGCGAAATGTCTGTAAGCAGTTTAATTCGAAACAGTATGGTGTAAAAGATTTTAATCTGGATATTCATGATAAAGAATTTGTGATTTTCGTGGGTCCTTCTGGCTGTGGAAAATCCACTACATTGAGATTGATTGCAGGGTTAGAAGAAATTACAGATGGAGAACTTTGGGTTGATGGAGAAATTTGCAACTATTTGGAGCCAAAAGAAAGAGAAATGTCGATGGTATTTCAAAATTATGCATTGTATCCCAATATGACAGTTTATGGAAATATTGCTTATGCACTTAAAATACGTAAAGTACCAAAAAAAGAAATTGATGAGAGAGTAAGAGAAGTAGCAAAGATTTTGGAAATTGAATCTTTATTAGATAGAAAGCCAACTGCATTGTCCGGAGGGCAAAAGCAGAGGGTTGCAATTGGAGCAGCGATTGTTCGACAGCCAAAAGCATTTCTTATGGATGAGCCACTTTCTAATCTGGATGCAAAATTACGAACTCAGATGCGTGTGGAGTTACAAAAATTACATAAACAATTACATACAACGATTATTTATGTCACTCATGACCAGACAGAAGCGATGACCCTGGGGACGAAGATTGTTGTTATGAAGGACGGAATGATTCAGCAGGTGGATACACCCAAAAATATTTACAATCATCCGGTAAATAAATTTGTGGCAGGATTTGTAGGTTCACCGTCTATGAATTTTATTGAGTGTGAAGTTGCAGAGGAACTTGGTAAAACCGTATTGTTTTTTGGTACTAAAGGTTTGGTAAAAAAAGTATATCCGACGGGGCAGAACGAAGAAGTACTACGGGGAAATTATATGAGAAAACGTGTGATTTTGGGAATTCGTTCTGAAGATATTTATGCTCTGGAAGAAGCTGAGAAAAAAGGACTGTTAAAGAACAGCATTGGAATAAAAGAAACTGTTATTAACAGAGAAATGCTTGGCGCAGAAATTATGCTTTATTTTGAAGAACAGGATAGAACCTGTGCAGTTCGATTAGACCCGTCCAATCAGACGAAAGTATGGGAAGAGATAGATTTGTATTTTGATATGGAAAAAATCCATATTTTTGATATCGATACAGAAGAAAATATTCTTTATAGGGGAAGATGATAATAAGATGAAAAAAGAAAATACTTTTAAAATTACGCCATATTTGTATTTGGTGCCAAGTCTTCTGATATTTGCTGTATTTTTGTTCTATCCATTTATAAAAACTGTTTATTTAAGTCTTTTTATGACAAATAAAATGGGGCAGGCAAAAATCTTTGTGGGGCTTCAGAATTATATGGAGCTTCTAGGGTCAGAGTCTTTTAGAAACAGTTTAAAGGTTACGCTAATTTTTGTAGTGATTGTTGTTTTTGGTGGAATGTTTCTTGGATTGGTTGCGGCAGTTTTATGTAATAAAGCATTTCCCGGAATTCGGGTGTTTAGTACAGCCTATGCTCTTCCGATGGCAATTGCCTCAAGCTCAGCGGCAATGATTTTCCAGATTATGCTTCATCCATCTGTTGGAATTGTAAATAAACTCTTGGGTTTGGATATTAACTGGTTAAATGACCCGCATACCGCATTATACTGTGTAGCTATTCTTACAGCATGGCTGAATAGTGGAATCAATTTTCTTTATTTTTCAGCGGGACTTGGAAATATAGATGAGACGATTTATGAGAGAGCGTCTGTGGATGGGGCGAGTGGAATCCAGCAGTTTTTTGGATTAACGCTTCCAGGTTTATCTCCAATCATGTTTTATACAGTAGTTGTAAATATTATTCAGGCATTCCAGTCATTTGGTCAGATTAAGATTTTAACAGAAGGTGGTCCGAATGAGTCAACAAATGTAATCGTATATTCTATTTATCGGGATGCATTTTTCAATTATCGATTTGGAAGTGCATCTGCACAGTCCGTTATTTTATTTATCATTATTATGCTTGTGACATTGGTAATGTTTCGAATTGAAAAGAAAGGAGTCAATTACTAATGAGTCAGTTAAACAGTATGACAGTTCCTATGGAGGGGCGCTATTCCAGAAGCGAACTTTTGGAATTGAAAAATAAAATGAATGTCAAAGCACTGGCAAAAAGAAGAAGCAAAACAGCATTCAGACTTGCTGCAAATGTTGTATTTGCAGTCGTGATACTCCTTCCACTGTTGTATGCAGTTAGTATTGCGTTAATGCCATCTAATGAATTGTTTACAACGGAATTAAATCTTTTTCCAAAGCATCCGACATTTCAGAATTTTAAAGATGCCTTTACAACAGTGCCGTTACTACGATTTATTTTAAATTCTTTTATAATGGCAGGTTGTATTACAATTGGACAGATTATTTCATGTTCTCTTGCAGCGTTTGCATTTTCTTTTCTGGAATTTAAAGGGAAAGGTATTTTTTTCGCAATTGTTATGGCAACCATGATGGTTCCGGGTGAAGCAACGATTATTTCTAATTATCTGACGGTTGGAAGTTGGGGAATTTTAGATACTCATGCAGTTTTGATTATTCCGTATCTGACATCTGCAATGGGAATCTTTTTATTCCGTCAGTTCTACATGACATTTCCAATGTCGCTTTATGAATCTGCAAAACTGGATGGATGCAGTAATCTAAAATTCATTGTAAAAATTTTGCTTCCATTAACGAAATCAGCAATCGGTGCTATGGCTGTTTACACATTTATTAATGCATGGAATATGTATATGTGGCCACTTTTGGTTACAGGTTCAAATAATATGAGAACCGTACAGATTGGTATCAGTATGCTTGATAGTGTAGATTCCCAGTCCATTACTTTGATGATTGCAGGAGTGGTAATGATTATAATTCCATCCATATCGATTTTCATTATTGGGCAGAAGCAGCTGATTAAGGGAATGTTCTCCGGAGCGGTAAAAGGTTAACAACAAATTTGTATTTACTATATTTCATTTATTAGGAGAAAAATTATGAAGAAAAAAACAGTTTCATTATTACTTGTGGCAGCAATGACTGTCGGAATGCTTGCAGGTTGCGGAAATGGAAAAACTTCGGTTAGTCAGGGAGAATCATCGGATGCGACCAATGACAGTGAAGCAGTAGAAATGGCAGATGCAGATGAGGTAGACGGAACGACCATTACATTCTGGCATTCTATGGGCGGTGTAAATGGACAGGCTATTGATACACTTGTAAAGAAATTTAATGATGAAAATGAATACGGTATCACCGTAGAAGCACAGTACCAGGGAGAATATGACGATTCTCTGAATAAACTAAAGAGTGCTCAGATTGGAAATATGGGAGCTGATTTGGTACAGGTTTATGAAATTGGTACCAGATTTATGATGGAGTCAGGCTGGATTGTTCCGATGCAGGAAATGGTTGATGCAGATCAGTATGATGTGTCAGAAATTGAACAGAATCTTGCTGCTTATTATACGATTGATAATAAATTGTATTCTATGCCTTTTAACTCATCAACACCAATTATGTATTATAATAAAGATATGTTTGAGAAAGCGGGTATCACAGAAATTCCGGACAGTCTTGAGGCAATTGACCAGATTGGAGACCAGCTACTGAGTAAAGGAGGAGCTGGCGAAGTTATGTCTCTTGGTATTTATGGCTGGTTCTTTGAACAGTTGATTGGAGAGCAGGGTCTGGATTATGCCAATAATGGAAATGGACGAGAAGAGGCTGCAACAGCGGTTGATTTTGACCAGAACGGAGCTGCAAAAAATATTTTAACAGCATGGCAGAAACTTAATAAGGATGGATATGCACCAGTTGTTGGAAAAGGCGGAGATGCAGGTCTTGCAGATTTCTCATCAGGAAAATCCGCAATTACACTGGGGTCTACTGCTTCTCTAAAACAGATTCTTCAGGATGTAAATGGAAAATTTGAAGTTGGAACTGCATATTTCCCGAAAGTGTCTTCAAGTGATGAAGGCGGGGTTTCTATTGGCGGGGCTTCTCTTTGGGCATTAAATAATAATGATCCTAAAAAACTCCGTGCAACCTGGGAATTTGTGAAATTTTTAATTTCACCGGAATCACAGGCATACTGGAATGCTGAAACAGGATACTTCCCAGTCACAACAAAAGCGCATGATGAGCAGGTATTTAAAGATAATATCGCACAGTATCCACAGTTCCAGACAGCAATTGACCAGCTGCATGATTCTTCTCCGGAATATTGCGGAGCGCTGTTGAGTGTTTTTCCAGAAGCAAGAGCAACTGTTGAGTCTGAGATTGAAAGTATGTTAAACGGAAAAGAAGATGTAGATACAGCAGTACAAAAAATGTCAGATTCGATTAATAAGGCAATTACAGATTATAATACTGTAAATAACTAAAAAAGAGGGAATAAAATTGGATAAAACAAAAATCTTTGCACATAGAGGTGCAAGCGGATATGCTCCAGAAAATACACTGGAAGCGTTTGCACTTGCGGTTTCACAAAAAGCGGACGGAATAGAACTTGATGTTCAACTTACCCGTGATGGTGTTCCGGTCGTGATTCATGATGAAACCATTGACAGAGTGACATCGAAAACAGGATATGTCAAAGATTATACGTTAAAAGAATTAAAGAAACTGACGGTAATGGAGAAACGGTTTCCGGCTTATCCATCATCAAAAATTCCAACGTTAGAAGAAGTACTGGATGCTGTAAAAGCATCCGGTATTTGGGTAAATATTGAGTTGAAAACAGGCATTTACTGGTATCCGGAAATTGAACAGAAAGTTGCCCAAATTGTACAAAAGTGTGATATGGAACATAGAGTGATTTATTCTTCTTTTAATCATTATAGTATACAGAAGATAAAACAAATTGTTCCGGAGGCTGAAACCGCTTATTTGTACAGTGATGTTATTTGGAACGTGACAGATTATGCTAAAAATACAAAGGTAGATGGTATTCATCCGGCAGTATATCATATAAAAATGGCAGATTTTTTGAATGAATATATAAAGAGTGGTCTTAATGTACGTGTCTGGACGGTAAATGATACAACGGACATGAAATGGCTGATAGAAGCGGGAGTCACCGCAGTTATTACAAATTATCCTGACGTTGCAGTAAAAATAAGAGAACAAAGAGAGAATCAGAATCATGCTGGGAAATAAGAAGTTATTTTTGCTGGATATAGATGGTACAGTCTGCAAAGGAAATCAACTCATTCATGGAACAAGAGAATTTCTGAAAGATATTAAAGCAAACGGCGGGCAGTATGTTTTTATTACAAATAATGCAACGAAAAGTATAGATGATTATATTTATTTTTTTCAGGGACTTGGAATATCTACTAATTACACAAATTTTTTAACAGCATCCTATGCGACAATTGATTATTTGAAAAAACATCATGAAAATGAATTGATTTATGTGTTGGGAACAAAGTCTTTTATTCAGGAACTAAAGAAAAATAAAATTCGTGTAACAACAGACTGTGAGGAAGAAGAAATTACCTGTGTTATAGTTTCTTATGATAATCAGTTGACCTATGAAAAGTTATTGGATACTTGTAAATTACTGAGCACAAAAAAAGTAGATTATCTTGCAACGAATCCGGATTATGTATGTCCAATTGAATTTGGATTTGTGCCGGATTGTGGAGCAATTTGTGAAATGCTTGCACACGCAGTGAAGCAAACACCATACTTCATTGGAAAACCAGAAACAGCTATCGTTGAACTGGCATTGCAAAGAAATCATTATCGCAAAGAAGAGACGGTAATTGTTGGAGATCGTCTTTATACAGATATTTTATGTGGTTATAATGCCGGAGTTGAAACTGTTTTGGTATTATCAGGTGAAGCAACAAAGGAAGAAGCAGATAATTATGAACCTGGTCCAACTTATATTATGCCCTCCGTAAAAAAGTTACATGAAGAATGGAAGAATAGTCTGGTGTAATGAAAAAAATCCTTTTTTCTTTTATTTCTAAACTCCCGGGACACACAGTGTGGAATGAAAAATCTCAAAACATCTTCGAATAGATTGCTATTTGTCAGAAAAAAAGGTATGATATAAATTATAAACAATATGATTTGGTCAGATAGAGTGGAATAAGCTGACAAATGGAAAAGCGGAGGTGCGTATGAAAAGAAAGATTACAGGACTGTTTCTGGTGCTGGCAATGTGTTTGTTATTACTGCCAGAGTCGGTATGGGCAGAAGGAGAAGAACAGGGCAGTAAAACAGTAATTACTTCTGTGGACGAATTGCTGAAATTTGCAAAAGCAGTCAATGCAGGTGATTATGATGAAAAAACAGATGCAGTCGTAGTGCTTGATGCAGATTTAGATTTATCGGGTGTGGAGTGGACACCGATAGGACAAGCTAATGCTTCCGGAGATATTGAACACTGTTTCAGTGGTAAATTTTATGGGAATGGACATGTGATTTCAAATCTGGATTTTTCTTCCAGTTATGGAAAAGGAGCAGTTGGAGGTTTTTTTGGATACGTTGAAAAGGCGGAAATTTCAAGTCTGACAGTAAAAGGAAACGTTAATGTTACAGCAGACGACAGTGAATATACCTTTTTTGGAACAATTGCAGGATACGCAGAGAATGCTTCTATTTTTGACTGTGTGTCAGAAGTTGGATTTCAGAATAATGGGAAATATATTTATGGATTTATCGGAATGTGTGGATACGCAGAAAATACAAAGATAAATTACTGCGAAAATAAAGGAAATATTACGATAACAGGTGACATGGGAAGTATTTATGCAGGTGGAATTTTAGGATATGCTACTGGAGATACAGAAGTAAGTTATTGTGTAAATACTGGAAATATGATACTGGCAGCAAGTCATGGTGGTGGAATTGTCGGACAGACTAGTGGAACTTCTAAGATTTTAAACTGCTATTCAACAGGAACATTAACCCCGCTCGGAAAAGGGATTACGGATGTTGGAGGAATTGTAGGAACAGTGGGAAATGAAACGACAGTCAGCCACTGTTATTTCGCCGGAAATATTGATTTGTCACAGTATACGGCAACGACTGTTCCATATAGCCGGTTTGGTGGCATTGGTGGAGCAGTTTCAGGTACAGGTACTTTCACGAATAATTATTATACAGAGAAAGAAAATGTTTTGGCGTGCGGAAAAAATGCAGCAGCAGGTACTGCGAAACCATTTGATTCTATGAGAACAGAAGCATTTTATAAAGAAATTGTGGCAGGTGGCGGAAATTATAATTATGTTTCTGAAAAGACTCCGGTTCTGCCAAAACCTAAGTATGAAGTTTCCTTTGCTGTAGTGCCGGCAGAATTGACAAATGTAGTTCTTAAAGTAAATGGAGAAGAAGTGTCTTCAGGTTTGGCTGAATTAGAAGCAGGAACTTATCCGGTTGAAATAACTGCGGATAATTGTAATCCTTTTAGCGGTGAAATTACGGTTACTGCAGATATTGCTACGCATACCCAGACACTGACATTGACTTATAAAGATGCAGATTATACAAAAGCAGATGAAGCAATTAAAAAGGCAAATGCGCTGAAAAAAGAAAATTATAAAGATTTTAGCGGAGTAGAAAAAGCAGTTCAGGCGGTTGTTCGAGGCAAAAATATTACAGAGCAGGAAGAAGTCGATAAGATGGCAAAAGCAATAGAAGATGCAATTAGCGCTCTGGAATATAAAGATGCAGATTATACAAAAGTAGATGAAGCAGTTAAAAAAGCAAATTCACTGAAAAAAACAGACTATAAAGACTTTACTGGAGTAGAAAAAGCAGTAAAAGCAGTTGTTCGAGGAAAAAATATCACCGAGCAGGAAGAAGTCGATAAGATGGCAAAAGCAATAGAAGATGCCATTGCTTCACTAGAGAAAAAACAGACCTCATCTACCAAGACAACGACGGATAATGCAAATAAGGCAACAGCAAGCAACTCAAACAAGACAGCAAATAAAGCAGCAACAAATAATGCAAATAAAACGGCAACAAGTAATGCGAATAAGAGTACAACTGCTAAAAATGCACAGACAGGAGATAACAGCAGAATAGAATTTTGGCTTGCTCTGTTTGGAATAAGTGGCTGTGTGGGAATTGGAGCAGTGATTGTTGGAAAAAGAATGAAACATAGAATGAAATAATAAATAATGAATCAGTAATGAATAAGCAGTAGAAAGAGAGTAAGACCGCTGCTGCTGATTATATTGTAAAAATTAAGAAAGTCAGAAAATCTGGCTTTCTTTTTTTGTTTTGGAAGAAAAAAAGATAGTTCTTTGCAGAGAAGGGAAAGAATGGTAAGATAAGAGCATAAAAATAAAAGGTTGGGGGAAATAAGATGAATCAGGCAGAAAAAAATAGGATTTGTGAGTTGATAAAACAAAATGAGAAAACAGAAATAGTAATCAATTACACTCCAAAAAGTGGTGCTGCAAAAAGAGCGTCTAAAATCGGAGGAAAGCCAGATGTTCCAAAAGATTTTGAATGGCCAGTTTATGAAGGGAAAGATTTTGAAGATATCAGGAAAGAAAGACCCTTATCATTTATTATACAGATTAATTTAAAGGATGTTGCACCTTATGATAAAGAAGAATTATTGCCGAAACAAGGAATTCTTAGTTTCTTTTATGAAATGCGTTCGATGGATTATGGATATGATCCAGCAAATAAAGGCTGCGCGAAGGTTTATTATTTTCCGGATGAAAATGAACTTGAAGCAATGGATTTTCCGGCAGAATTAGAGAAAGATGCAATCATTTCAGAAATGAAAATTGTAAGGATAAAAAACGAAAGAAGCCTGCCGGTATATGAACAGCTACTTCCGGATTTAGAAAAATTAAAAAAAACAGAGGGAATTGTGTGTGATGATTTAGACGACTATGATGAATGTCTGCAATCCTGTGGAGTTCCGATATTTGAGGAGGGAATGGAATATTATTACGAATGGGCATACAGAAGGATAAAATTGTTAGGGAATCCGGATGTCTTACAGGGTCGAATGGAAGAAGAATGTGAAGGAGTTACAAGGGGATATTATCTAGGCAGAGGCTGGCAGGATGTGCCGGAGCAGGAAAGAGAGGAAATTTGGGAAAAAGGTAAGGATTGGATGCTTTTATTTCAGGTGGGAACAATAGATGGATACGATGATGAATACAGATGGGAATATCAAGGAAACCTTTATTTTTGGATAAAAAAGCAGGATTTAAAGATGCGAAATTTTGAAAATGTATGGTTGATTTTGCAGTGTTTATAAATAATAAAAGAGTATAATAGACTCATCTGAAAATGTACAAAATAGTATGGAGTGTGAGTGAAAAAATGAAGCGATTTTTTTCAAATGAGGATTTGAAAAAACTGATTGTACCATTGATTATCGACCAGTTTCTGCAGGCATTTGTAGGACTGGCAGATTCTATTATGGTAGCAAGTGTAGGAGAAGCAGCCGTATCGGGAGTTTCGTTAATTGATACAGTAATGGTTTTAATTATTAATATTTTTACGGCATTAGCTACGGGTGGCGCAGTAATTGCCGGTCAGTTTATTGGAAAACAAAAAGAGGCTGAGGCATGTAAGGCAACGAATCAGCTGTTGTTATTTACGGTGAAAGCATCGGTTGTGGTTATGGCATTGGGATATCTTGGTAGAAATGTAATCCTGCATGGTATTTTTGGTAAAATCGACGCAGATGTTATGTATAACTGTAATATTTACCTTTTAATTGTGTTTGCGTCAATCCCAATGATTGCAGTATATAACGCAGGTGCAGCTATTTTTCGTTCCATGGGAAATTCAACTATTGCCATGATTACTTCATTGATTATGAATGCAGTTAATCTTGGAGGAAATGCAGTTTTAATTTATGGATGCCACAGAGGAATTGAGGGAGTAGCTATTCCAACTTTAGTATCAAGATGTGTAGCGGCAGCGATTATATTGGTTCTGTTAAATAATCAGAGTCGTCAGATTCATATCTTTCATCCATTTTCATTTCATACAGACTGGAATCTTTTGAAAAAGATTTTGTATATTGGAATCCCGAACGGTCTGGAAAACAGTATGTTTCAGCTTGGAAAAATTCTGGTACTCAGCCTGGTGACGAGCTTTGGAACTGCTTCGATTGCAGCAAATGCGGTATCTAATAATATTGCAATGTTTGCGGTACTGCCTGGAATGTCAATTGGATTTGCAATGCTTACAGTATCGGCGCAGTGTGTTGGAGCGGGAGATTTTGAACAGGTAAAATATTATACGAAAAAATTAATGAAGCTGACGTACATCTGTTTGATTTTAATGAATATTTTGGTGGTGCTTCTGCTTCCATTCATTATAAAAGTTTATGGATTATCAGCGGAAGCCAGTGAATATGCAAGAAGAATTTTGATTTATCATAGCTGCTGTGTTGTAACTATCTGGCCATTGTCTTTCTCACTTGCAAATACTTTGCGTGCGGCAGCTGATGTAAAATATACGATGATACTGGCGATTGTCTCCATGTGGACGTTTAGAATTGGATTCAGTTATATTTTAGGCTCGTATTTAAAATGGGGAGTATTTGGAATATGGGTTGCAATGACGATTGACTGGCTGTTTCGGTCTATCTGTTTTACTATCCGTTACCTGGGTGGAAAGTGGAAACATGCTTCCCTTGTATAAAATGATGTGAGTGCTATCTAAATCTTCGAGTTTGGGAACGATTTTGCAGCGGACTTCGCGTCATAAATGCCTGAATTTTTGAGGTTACATAAAACGAATGTTTCTATTGACTAACAGGTATTTCGTGTCATAGAATAACATAAAATCTTAAAAACGCCGAGGGCGACGTAAAACGAAACAGGCAGGAAAGAGAGAAAAATCTTTACGTGCCGGGTCACAAAAGTGACAGCAGGTGAAAATGAAAAGCATCTGTGGGACAGTAGTTTACTTATTGTTCCACAGGTGCTTTTTTCTTTATTTTATAGGAGCATCCTATGAAACAAAAAATACTCTGCACTAATCCCACTGTGACAGGTTGCGAAGTGACTGCGTTTATGAGTAAGTAGCGAAGTGGATTGCAAATGTCCGCTTTACAGAAGAAGGAGGATATAAAAATGGATGCAGAACAGTTAGAACAGCTTTCAGATGAAAAATCAAAAAAGATAGTGATGAGAGTATCCGGAGTTACAATTGCAGGAAATCTTGTTTTATCATTGCTGAAATTATTAGCTGGTATTTTAGGGCATTCCGGTGCTATGATTTCTGATGCAGTGCATTCTGCTTCAGATGTATTTAGTACAGTTGTGGCAGTGATTGGAATCAACATTTCAAGAAAAAAATCTGACAAAGATCATCAGTATGGTCATGACAGAATGGAATGTGTGGCAGCAATTATTTTGGCAGTGATTTTATTTGCAACAGGAATTGGAATAGGAATCAATGGTTTAGAACAGATTATAAAAGGAGTGGAAGGAAATAAAGCTCCTGGTTTGGTTGCGCTTGTTGCAGCAGTGGTATCAATTGCAACAAAAGAATGGATGTACTGGTACACAAGAGGGGCAGCGAGGAAAATTAATTCGGGAGCACTTATGGCAGATGCATGGCATCACCGCTCCGATGCATTATCTTCTGTTGGTGCATTTATCGGTATTTTAGGTGCTCGAATGGGATATCCGATTTTAGATCCGATTGCAAGTGTTGTGATTTGTATTTTTATTGGGAAAGCAGCCTACGATATTTTCAAAGATGCCGTGGATAAAATGGTGGATAAATCTTGTGATGAAAAGACAATTCAGAAAATGAGAGAAGTGATTGCAAGTCAGGCCGGAGTGGAAAATATTGATTTGCTCCAGACCAGATTGTTTGGTGCAAAAATTTATGTGGATATCGAAATTGCAGCAGATAAAACACTTTCTCTTGAAAATGCACATGAAATAGCGCAGAGAGTACATGATGCAATTGAGAAAAATTTTCCTCTTGTAAAACATTGTATGGTGCATGTGAATCCGATGTAAAAGCAAAGCGGGCTTAGGGATATTGTAAATTAAAGGTGTTTTTTTGAAAGAACTTGTAAAATCCAGTTAGATGGCTTATAATATGAGCACCTAGACAATGCAAAAATTAAAATGCATACTTCTAAAACATGAAAAAGCTGATTAAAAAGATTCAAAAAAGAACAGGAGGAGAGTTTGTTGAAGAGAGAAACCGTAATTGTACTTGATTTTGGTGGTCAGTACAACCAGTTAATTGCAAGACGTGTGCGTGAATGCAACGTATATTGTGAAATTTTTTCTTACAAAACAGATATCGAAAAAATTAAAGAAATGCAGCCGAAGGGAATTATTTTTACCGGAGGACCAAACAGCGTATATTTAGAGGATTCACCAACTTATACAAAAGAAATTTTTGAATTGGGAATCCCTGTACTCGGAATCTGCTATGGTGCACAGTTGATGATGCACTTATTAGGCGGGAAAGTAGAGACAGCGCCTGTAAGAGAATATGGTAAAATCGAAGTTACGGTTAACCAGTCAACAAAACTCTTTGAAAATGTATCCGAGAAAACAATTTGCTGGATGAGTCACAATGACTATATTGCAGAAGCTGCACCAGGATTTGAAATTATTGCACATACTGATGACTGTCCGGTAGCAGCTGTTCAAAATACAGAAAAGAACCTGTATGCCGTACAGTTCCATCCGGAAGTACTCCATACAAAAGAAGGAAAGACAATGCTTTCTAACTTTGTATACAATGTATGTGAATGTTCTGGTGACTGGAAGATGGATTCTTTCGTAGAAGAAAGTATCAAAGCTATCCGTGAAAAAGTAGGCGATGGAAAAGTACTTTGCGCACTGTCTGGCGGTGTGGACTCTTCTGTAGCAGCAGTTATGTTATCAAAAGCAGTTGGAAATCAGTTAACTTGTGTATTTGTAGATCATGGTCTGCTTCGTAAAAATGAAGGAGATGAAGTAGAAGCTGTATTTGGACCGACAGGACCTTACAACTTAAACTTTATCCGTGTCAATGCTCAGGAACGTTTCTATGGTAAATTAAAAGGTGTAGAAGAACCAGAGAAAAAACGTAAAATCATCGGTGAAGAATTTATTCGTGTATTCGAAGAAGAAGCAAAGAAAATCGGAACTGTTGATTTCTTAGTACAGGGAACAATTTATCCGGACGTAGTAGAAAGTGGTGTAGGTGGCGAATCTACTGTTATTAAATCTCATCACAATGTAGGTGGTCTTCCGGAATATGTAGATTTTAAGGAAATTATTGAACCACTTCGTGACTTATTCAAAGATGAAGTTCGTAAAGCAGGTCTGGAACTTGGTATTCCGGAATATCTTGTATTCCGCCAGCCATTCCCAGGTCCGGGTCTTGGAATTCGTATTATCGGTGAAGTTACCGCTGAGAAAGTGAAAATGGTACAGGATGCAGATGCAATCTGGCGTGAAGAAATCGCAAATGCCGGATTAGATAAAGAAATCGGACAGTATTTTGCAGCGCTTACTAATATGCGTTCTGTAGGTGTTATGGGTGATGAAAGAACTTATGATTACGCAATTGCACTGCGTGCGGTAACAACGACTGATTTCATGACAGCAGAAAGCGCAGAAATTCCGTGGGATGTAATTGGAAAAACAACAAGCAGAATTGTAAATGAAGTAAAACACATCAATCGTGTCATGTATGACTGCACTGGAAAACCACCAGCAACGATTGAGTTTGAGTAGCTTGAAAAATCGCGGAAAAGCCCA
>UMHZ01014365.1_pt1 | contig 25156 bp, 24 predicted proteins | sample 1965671 | NCBI WGS metagenome assembly UMHZ01 (sample SAMEA4836111, study PRJEB28245) | human gut metagenome | biome: gut microbiome; material: fecal sample | place: Denmark | collected 2008 | reverse complement strand
AAATGTAGAGGGGTTTGATGCTGCGGTAATCGTGCTTTAAGAAATACTCCACTTTTTGATGTGGAAAGTGCTTTTGAAAAGAAAATCAGTTTTTCTCTTTCCGGTATTGTTTTGGAGTGATTCCATGTTTCTGTTTAAAAGCTTTGATAAAATGGCTACAATCTGCAAAACCGGTCTCCTGACTGATATAGTTTAAGTCCAGTTTTGTAGAAATCAGCAGCTCCTCAGCTTTACACATGCGGATAAAAGCAATGTATTTTTTGCAGGATTGTCCGTAAAGTTCGCGAAAACACTTGGCAAAGTAAGGATAGCTCATATGACAACGCTCGGCCAGTTCTTCGACTTTGAGATTATCCTGCATGTGGCTGTCGATGTATTCGGTAATATAGTAAATGCTGTCTTCATCATCAATATTTTGAAAATGTTCGGTGTCGAACCCGTTTTTCTGCCATTCACGCAGAATCATAATGAGAAGATTACTGATATAGGACTGCACCATATCCTGATAGCGGTATTGCTGACCATACATTTCTTCACAGCTTTTTTCAAAAATCCATTTTACCTGAGAATCATTCAGTTCATCAGCACGAAAGCATAAAGAGGCGCTTTTTTCCCCTTTAGCACTTCGAAAAAGAGATTGAAAATGTATTCCAACACCTGCACTTAATTTTCCCATATCAAATTTTAAAACATAATATTTTAAGGTCTTATTAGATACACCATAGATGGAATGCACCTGATAGGGAAGAAAAAGCATCATATCCCCCGGTTCTGTAACAAAAGTATTGTCGTCACAGTTCATGATGGCTGTGCCTTCTATCATATATATAATTTCCATAAAATAATGCCAGTGTGGATGAATCGGAAAATTCGCTGTTGCTGTATCGAAAAGAAAGGATTCATAAGGGGTACGCAGGCTGTCCGAATATTCAAAAAGTGAGTTCATACCATGTTCTCCTGATAGGTTTTTACAATTTTTTACATGATTTTATTATATCTGCATTCGGAAGAAAATGCTATATTGTCTATACAAAAAATACGAAAATATGAAAACGTAAAGGAGAACTTTTTATGAATAACATTCCTTATATTTGTGGAGTAACATTTGCACCATTTGCACCGGCAGGAAGTTTTTCACAGGAACGTGCGCGCCAGAGCCTGCGTACAATGAAAGAAAATACTAATGCCAACTTCATCATTCTTGCACCGAACGGGTTGCAGGAAACACCACAATCAGAAGAGATTTGTTATACTTCTGCAGCGACAATGACAGATGATGAATTAAAAAGCATGATTGAGTATGCACAGTCACTGGGACTTCGCGTTGCTTTAAAGCCGACCGCAAATTGTAAAAATGGAACATGGAGAGCACATATCAACTTTTTCGATGAGGATGTGCCATGTGAACCAAAATGGGGTAACTGGTTTGCTTCTTACATGGATTTTCAGTCACACTATGCAAGAATTTCGCAGGAGATGGGATGTGAGATGCATATCGCAGGATGCGAGATGGTAATGTCGGAGCATCGTGAGAAAGAGTGGAGACAGACAATTGCTGAGATCCGGAAAGATTTCAAAGGTCTTGTTTCTTATAATACAGATAAATATCAGGAACACAATGTGCATTGGTGGGATTGTGTGGATGTTATTTCATCCAGCGGTTATTATCCGATTGATGATTGGGAAAATCAGTTGAATCGGATTGAAAAGGTGGTAGAATATTATCAAAAGCCGTTTTTCTTTGCGGAAGCAGGTTGTATGTCAACGGTAGGTTCAAAGAATGTACCGAATGACTGGACCATTCGAGGTGGAATTGATCTGGAAGGACAGGCAGACTGGTACCAGGCAATGTTTGATGCCTGCGAGAAGCGAAGCTGGGTAAAAGGTTATGCACTTTGGTCGTGGACTGATCGTCTGTATGTGGCATCACAGGCCGGTAATCATTGTGATTATGAGATTTTTGCAAAACCGGCAGAAACTGTAATCAAACGCAACTATTCAAAAAGAAAATAGTCTGACGAATCTTGTGAAAAGAGTTAAATTATGCTAAAATATGGAATAAATACGAGCTCAGGGAAGGAGCACAGCATATGAAGAAAAAAGACACAAAAGCAAGGATGCAGGTTATTTTTGGAGCACTGATATTGGCACTTTTTTTCAGTGTGGAGCTTTATATGATGATCAATTATTCTGACAAATATCTGATTATTGCCGGAATTGCATTGGTCGAACTTATCTTTTTATATGTAATAATTCAGGGAATTTTTGCATTAAAAGAAGAAAAAGAGATAAGAAATGAGGCGCAATATGATAATGTATTTAAATCCGAAAAAGCATCTTATCTCATGTTAAAAAAGTATTTTGAGGAATTTGAAGATAAGCTCAATTATCTTGAGAAAGCTTCCAAAGTTCCTACGGAAGAAATTGTAAATGCACAAAAAGGCATTGCAAAAGTTGTTATGAATCGTACGCGTCAGGGGTCTGAGGCGATGTTGAATTCGACCGAACAGATTGCAGATCAGCTGGCAGAAGTGCAGAGGCAGTCGGAGGCATTTCAGTCCTTGTTGTCAAGTTGCAAGGAGGAGATTATCGCCGCACAGAAATCTGCGGGAAATTCAAGTGAAAAGTCTGTACAGATGCAAATTCAGGATCTGGTCGTTCAGATGAAGGATATGGAACTTCGATTGAATGCAGCTTTATCGCAGAATCAGAAAGTGATCGTTCAGTCTGCTCCGGCTTCATTTGGAACAACATCGGATGAGAAGAGTTTCATAAATGAAGTGATGGCAGATGAAGTTGCAGATACGGACGATGATTTGGAAGAGACTGTTGAACCTGAACCGGTAGTAGTACCGGAACCAAATTCAGCACCAGAGCCAGTGGCAGCACCGGAACCAATCCTGGAACCAGAGCCAGTGGCAGCACCGGAACCAATCCCGGAACCAGAGTCAGTGGCAGCACCGGAACCTGCGTCTGATTCTAATAGAAGTCTGAGTCCGGATGAAATAGCAGCATTGTTCGCAAATATGGGTAATGATTCCACATCTGAAGCAAAGGAAGAACCTGTTCAGGAGCCTGCACCGGAAGTTATAGAGAAACCGACAGTTGCAGAGAAGACAGAAGCACCGGCCGACAGTACACAGCCAATGCCGGATTCGTCAGATCCAAATAAAACGTTAAGCCCGGATGAGATAGCAGCACTGTTTGCAAACATGGGAAATTAAAAGAAAAAATCATATATTCAAAATCAAATACCTCCAAAGTGGACAGTACAGAATCTGTTCTTTTGGAGGTGTTTTTATGTCTGAGTTATGCTTTTTTGATTGGGTGTGAAGCAATATATTTCAATATGCGCACAGCGGTCTGCATGGCCTCGACAGAGATATGTTCGTAAGGTCCATGAAAACCATAACCACCGGTTCCCAGGTTTGGACAAGGCAGTCCCATAAAGGAGAGTCTGGCGCCATCTGTGCCTCCGCGAATCGGACGGGAGAGAGGTGTGAGTCCTTCCACAGAGATTGCCTGTTTTGCAAGATTGACAATCTCCATTTGCTTTTCAATAACGGAGAGCATATTTTCATAGGAGTGTTCAATTTCCAAAGTGATAGTATCCGTACCGTATTTCTGGTTCAGAGACGTTGTGATATCTCTGAGTTTTTGTAAGCGGTTTTCAAATTGTGTTTTGTCATGGTCACGTATGATAAAGGAGAGCGTTGCACTTGCAACATCTCCGGACATGTCTGTCAGATGGTAGAAACCTTCACGTCCACTCGTGTGTGCCGGCGTCTCGTTTGCAGGGAGCTGCGATACGATTTCACATCCGACCAGGGCAGCGTTGATCATGATATCCTTTGCTTCTCCCGGATGTACATTAACACCTTTAATATGAAATGTTGCACTTGCTGCGTTGAAATTTTCGTAGGCAACTTCACCTTCGTAATCGCCATCCACTGTGTAAGCATAATCTGCCTGAAAAATGTTCAAGTCAAACAGATCTGCTCCACAACCGATTTCCTCATCAGGAGTAAAACCAATCCACAGATCACCATGTGGAATCTGGTCTGTAATTATCTCTTCGATTGTAGTGAGAATTTCTGCGATACCGGCTTTGTCATCCGCACCAAGGAGGGTAGTTCCGTCCGTTGTAATAAGTGTGCGCCCTTTGAGCGTGGCAAGGGATGGAAAATCTTTTACCTTTAAATAGTCACCACTTCCGGCAAGCAGGATATCTTTTCCGTCGTAGTCAGGAATGATTTGTGGCTTGATGTTCTCGCCGGAAAAGTCAGGAGCTGTATCCATATGGGAGATGAAGCCAATGGCTTTGTAATGTTCCATGCCATGCGTGGCAGGAAGCCTGCCATATACATAGCAGTGTTCCGTCATGTGAATGTCAGTCAGACCGAGAGACTGCATTTCCAATCGCAGAATCTGGGCAAGAATAAATTCACTGTCACTGCTTGGAATCGTACCGGACGCTTCATTTGATGTCGTACAATGGCTGATGTAATTAAGAAAACGTTCTTCTACTTTCATGTTAAATTGTTCCTTTCGCATGTGCTTTTTAAAAAAAATAAAAAAATTTGAAAAAAATTGAAAAAAGTGCTTGCATTTATTCTACACATACTATATAATAACTTTTGTCGCAAGGAAAGACAACAAAAACTTAAGACAAGCGCGATTAGCTCAGCTGGCAGAGCACCTGACTCTTAATCAGGGTGTCCAGGGTTCGAACCCCTGATCGCGCACTACAAAGTACCGGTTTTGTGGACATGCGAGCCACGGGGTTGGTGCTTTTTTTGCGCTTGAAAATAAAGTTATGGAAAAGGTGATGCCATAAGATGAAATATCTATGTGGTGTCACCTTTTTGTGTTAAGATATATTTATGTGGAATAAAAAGGAAACGTAAGATAAGGAGAGTATTTATGGCAAACTATGAAAATGAAATGAGAGAGGTTGCGGATTGGCTGAAACATCCGAATGAGCTTGGTAAAGCTCCTTTTAAAATGGAGTTTGTAAAGGAATTTACGGATGAGGAAGGATGTCACTGTCTGATCTTCAAATTTAAAAAGGGATTATTTTCACCATGGCTTATGGCTATTCACAGTGATTCAGGTATTTTCAGTGAGCAGGAGCGCTATGATGAAAACAATGACATCGAGCAGGCAACTCAAATGCTTACATATTTAAAGCAGTATTGGAAAAGTATTGCATTAAATGAGGAAGAGCAAAAAGAGAGGGAGAAAAAAGCACCTGCCTTTCACGCTTTTATTCTGAAAGCAAAACCGGTATTTGAGCCGGATCTGTTTTTGGATATGTTTGAAAAAGACTGGGGCGAGAAAATAAAAAGTGATGATGATACGCAGCCGGAAAACGGTGGGGCAACGGAAGGCGTTGATGCCCGGTTATATTGCACAGATACAGGATTGCATTTGACGTTTGGATATATGGATTTTGCAATTCCAGATGATGAAGCAGTGGAATGCGCGAAGTACAATTATATGTGGCCGGATGGAGCAAGTGTAGCCGCAACACATACAGCACATGAAATCGTGATGGTCACCGGTGGCAACAGTATTAGAGACAGGGCTATGTTCTATTCTAAGGTTGTTTCCACCTTGTCAAAAATGGAAAATAATATCGGTATCTATGCCAATGGAATTGTTTATGAACCTGAGAAAGTTGTAAAGATGTGTGAGATTGTAAAGGAAGATGAGTTACCATTGCCGGTGCTTGTATGGTCTGGTATCGGAAAGGAAGAAGAAGGAATTTCCGGATGGACAGATGGTATGAAACAATTTGGCTTTGATGAAATGGAAGTATTGAATTTCAAGCAGGAACCATCACAATTGCAGGGATTTATGATACTTATAATTGATTATTGTATAAATAATAATATTGGTTTTCACGATGGTGAGATTGTTGGCCTTGCAGCAGGTCTTCAGTTGAAGGTAGAAAAATCAAAGGGATGTAATGTTGATGAAGATGGGGAAACTTTAAAGCTTAGTTTCCTGTAAAAAGTACAATTGAAAGAGGGGAATTTTATGAAAGAAAAATCATGTATGATTGTTGTGCCGGAAAACGAAGAAGATATCTGGATAGAGAAGGTTTTAGCAAGACTGGAAAACAGTAACGATATAAAAATGACAGGGGAGTTGAAAAAGAAAAAAAACGAAGAAGATGATGATATACCGGGTGTTGCAATGACACTTTCAATTGATGGAAGAGAATACAAAATTGCTCTTGCCGTTTTGCATGTGGAAATTCCGGAGTTTTTCCGCACTGTACATGCTTTTTCAGATCTTGATTTTCAAAAGATTGAAAAGATTCAGGTGGATATGTGTGTGGAGATGGAATACTCGAAGGATTTTCTGACAAGCTATCATGATCAGCTTCGAATTATCAATCTGCTGGTGCCGGGACACCTTGCAGTCATGGATATGCCGTCAGAAAAAGTTATTTCCGGCAGATGGGTGAAACTTGCAGCGGAATCACAGGTACCCCCTGCGCCAAGATATCTTTTCACGGTACAGGCAATTAGTGGCGATGGAGATGAAGTCTGGCTCCATACGCATGGATTAAAGCGTTGTGGTCTGCCGGAACTGGAAATCCTTGGAAGCAACAAGGATATGTTTAACACACATTATTCTGTAATTGAGTCGATGGCGGTTCGTATGATTGAAAATGAAGAAGCATTGCAACCATATGAGCCAATGTTTCTCGCATGGCTGACAGAAGATATTGCCATGGTGACAACTGTTGTGGACTGGCGGGAAGGTTTAAAACATTATCCGGATGTGGAACTTGGAAAAGCTGAGGACCGCGACGAATATCATTCGCAGGATACAGAGGCTGTAATGTTGTATCTGCATGAAGATGATGTGGATGCAAAAAAGGTGGAAAGAGTGCAGTTTCTGGATAAATATTTAGGGCATAATACGATGTTTATGGTGTCAAATGAGGAAACCAACCGTATGCGGAAACTGGCACAGGAGAGAATCGAATATGTGAAGACGATTATGGATCTTAAGGATCCGGATGTACATGTGTTGTTGAAAATTGGGTTACAGGTGGATAAAGAATTTATCGACCCTGAGAGTGATCCGGAAACACAAAAAGAGCATATCTGGTTTGAATTAAAGGAGATTAAGAAGAAGCTCTTAAAGGAAGTATTTGTTTGTGAACTTACTCAGAAGCCGTATTATGTCAAGAAAATGGATGAGGGAAGCATTGGAAAATATACGGTTTCTGATGTGACGGATTGGATTATTTTCACCAAAGAGAGAAGATATACACCGGATGATGCATATATGCTGAATTTGTAAGAGTTTATGAATGAAATGAATATACCTTTAGAAATCAGTGATACTATGAAAACAAGGATTTTTATGCTAATAATTGCATTATCTCCTAAAAATATATAAAATTTAGGAGATAAATAAAGATTTAGGAGATATTTATGAGGGTATTTGATTATTCATTATTGAAAGAAAAGACATGGGATAGTGAGATAATTTCGCTTGTTGCACAAATTCATGAGTATAAGGGCAGACAGGAAGTATATCTTAAGCAGAAGCCGGAAACATTGGATAAACTTGTAGAAATAGCAAAACGTCAGAGTACAGAGGCATCGAATGCTATCGAAGGAATTCGGACCACCAGTACCAGATTAAAAGAATTGTGTGAGGAAAAGACAACACCGAAAAATCGTGATGAGGAAGAAATTCTTGGGTATAGGGATGTTCTTAATACAATTCATGAGAATTATGAGTATATTCCAATCAGAACAAATTATATTTTGCAGTTACATCGTGATTTGTACAAATATACAGAAAAAAGCATTGGTGGTAGTTTCAAGATATCGCAAAATGTGATTGCTGCAACTGATGAGACAGGAAAAGAGTATGTGCTTTTTACCCCACTTGCACCATATGAAACACCATCCGCAATAGATGCTATTTGTGAGAATTACAATCGAATGATTGAGAATCAAGAATTGGATACCATTTTACTTATTCCTATTTTTATACATGATTTTTTATGCATACATCCATTTAGTGATGGAAATGGTAGGATGAGCCGTTTGCTTACAGCCTTACTTCTATATAGAAGTGGATATGTTGTTGGCAAGTATGTCTCTATTGAAAGCAAGATTGCTAAAAATAAAGATTTGTACTACAAAGCATTGGAGGATTGTCAGGGAGGTTGGCACGAAAATAAGGAGGATGTAACTCCTTTTGTAAAATATATGCTAAGAATTATTCTTGCTGCATACAGAGATTTTGAGGAAAGAGTAGAGCTTGTAAGTGAAAAGCTTCCGGCAAAAGAAATGGTTAGACGAGCGGTATATAGCAAAATGGGAAAGCTAAGTAAAAGTGATATTACAGAGCTATGTCCTTCAATAGGTGTAAAATCAGTAGAGTTGGCTATAAAACAATTGGTAGAAGAAGGAGTTCTTTTAAAAATGGGATCTGGAAGAGCTACATTCTATGTTCGTGGCGATTCAGAGTAGCAAATGTGAGGAGGATGGAATTTCAAGGAGATACGGACGAATCCATTTATATGGGAATCTGTCTGGTCAAAAGATTATGGTGAAACATAGCATATAGTAGAAGCAAAAGGAAAGGAATCACACATGAAAAAAATACTGATTACAGGTGGAACCACGTTCGTCAGCAGGTATGCAGCGGAATATTTTGTTAAGCAGAATTATGAAGTTTATGTTCTCAATCGAAACTCCAGACCGCAGGTGAAAGGCGCGAAACTGATCGAGGGAGACCGGCATCATCTAGGTGCTGTATTAAAATCGATGCATTTTGATGTGGTGGCGGATATTACTGCATATGATGCGGCTGATATCATAGATCTTTATAATGCGCTTGGTTCGTTTGATCAGTATATCATGATCAGTTCCAGTGCGGTGTATCCGGAATACGGAACCCAGCCATTTTCTGAGGACAGCGAAAAAGCGGAAAATAAATTCTGGGGCGCATATGGAACGAATAAAATTACGGCGGAAAATGCTCTGTTGGAAAGAGTTCCAGATGCATATATCCTCCGTCCGCCGTATTTGTATGGTCCAATGAATAATGTTTACAGGGAAGCCTTTGTATTTGATTGCGCAAAAGCAGACCGTAAATTTCATCTGCCAAAAGACGGTGGCATGAAGCTGCAGTTCTTTCATGTCAGGGATTTGTGCAGGCTGATGGAAGTCATCATGGATAAAAAACCAACAGATCATATCTTAAATGTTGGAAATGTTGAGGCTGTTTCCATCAGGGAATGGGTGACAAAATGTTATGCATGTCTTGGAAAAAAGCCTGAATTTGTAAATGTCTGTGAGGATATCGAGCAGAGAAATTATTTTAGTTTTCATGATTATGAATATTATCTGGATGTGCAGCGTCAGAACCGGATTTATGGAAAAACCATTCCTTTGGATGAGGGCTTGCAGGAAGCGGCAGAGTGGTATCTGGCAAATGAGGCAGAGGTAAATAAGAAGCCATATTTTGAGTATATTGATGAAAATATCAGTGGAGAATAGCTATAGTCTTAAAAAGCAAGGGGAAACCATGGATTACATAAAGTTTGATGAAGATGGTAATGAACTAACTGGTTCTGGTAATATAGAAAGCGAAGCCTTTAAACAATTTATAAGTGAATAACTTCAAGTTTGGAGCAAAGAGATTAGAAATATGATTAATAATATAGAGAAAACATTAAGTATTATTGATGCAAACTATTGTGGTAAACCCGATAGTTTGTGGGGCGGCATGAATGATAGATATTAGTATGTTAAGCAAAAAACAAAATAAAAATCAGAATACGTCTTGGATATCGTTATGTGGTAAGCTTGAAGCATACATTGGTAATTATTTTTTGTCAGGAGCTTCGATTCCTGATAATAAAATTGAAACATTATATTATGATGCCTCGATTGATAAAGACGATAGTGTGGAATTGATTGAAAGAAACATTGTGGCATATTATATGGCAGATGAGAGTATTGCCTTTGTAAAAAAGGAAATAGCACAAAAACTAAAAAAAGAAACAGAAGAATATGGCATTACATATATAGAGGTGGATAATTTTTATCAAGAGTTGCTATGTGTGAGTACAGTAAATATTCCAGAATTTTTACAGGATATTATTTGGATAAATGATGATTTTATGTTGGATGAAAATATTCCATTTGATTTTGAAGCTTTTGAACTGATTGACAGTAAAGTTAATTACTTGAATCCAAAGCATTTTTCGGTATCACAGCTGGTATATGCTTTAAATCAATAGATTTGGAAAAAGAAACATACAAACATTTATAGTTCTTCATGAAACCTTAATTCGTTACCCCATTGAATCTTAATGAGCAAAACAATATGATAAAAAGCAAACAGGGGGATATGAGGATGCAATATTATATATATTCATTGGTTTGTTTTTTATTGCCGGGAACGGTATGGCTGGTTTGGAATAGAAGAATGATAGCAGATAAGGCGTACAAGGTACGACATATTATCTGGGTTTATATTTATATGTTTTATGGATATCTTGCAGTGCAGGAAGCCGCAGGAATCGGATCGATTTGGGATTTGATCACTTATGGAAAGCTGGATAACAGTATTAATCTGATTCCATTTTCTTCCGAAGGCGCGATGACATATATCTTAAATATTATTATGTTTATGCCGCTTGGATTTTTATTGCCACTTATCTGGGAAAATTTCAGAAATGCAAAAAAAGTAGTTTTGATGGGATTTCTGATGTCATTGACAATAGAAATCTGTCAGTTATTTAACATAAGGACAACAGACATTGATGATTTAATGATGAATACACTGGGGGCTTTGGTTGGATATTGTTGTTGGAAGGTATTTTCGCTTGTATTTCGTAATGCAGGAGCAAAATGTGTGGAAATAAAGAAAAGCGAATCTGCAATTTATATGTTTGGAGGAATACTGGGAGTGTTTCTTCTGTATAACTGGAGAGTATTTAATTAGCAGAAAAGGCGATATCATTAGATGAAATATCTATGTGGTATCGCTTTTTTATGTTAAGATAAATGAAGAGAAAAAAATTATGGAGTAGGATAGGAAAAATGATTCAAAACCGGGTAGATACAGCAGAAATAGCAGAAGAATGTTTTAAAGAGTACATGAAATCAGGACTTTATAGTGCAATTGCATATCAGGAAGATGATGAATTGTTAGAACATTTTTTTGAATATATTGATATGCTTGAGGAAAAAGCAACACAGGATGTTACATATTATATGCTTTTATCCGATTGTTATGAGCAGTTGGGGGATTTAAAGAGTGCAATAGAGGCTTTTAATCATTATTTTGATCCAAATGATAAGAAGCATTTAAAAAGAATGTATGAATTACAGCATTTAAAAATGAAAAAGGTTACAAGACCAAGTAAGAGAAGTGCTAATATTCCAATGTTTAAATATGTATCAAAAAAGATTTGCAAAGAAATGTTTGAAGTAGGCGAAAGCTGTAGCATTTGTGAAAAAAGAAAAGTGCCATTGTATATTGGAATGGCATATGAAACAGAGGAAAATTTGATTTCTTTTGCAGAACTGAGTGATCGCTTTTGTGCGAAGTGTATAAAAGAAGGCCGGGCGGCTGAAAATAAAAGGATTGCGTTTAATTCGCCATATATTTTAGGCAATAAAAGAATGAAAAAACAGGCAACAGAATTGGTATATAGAACTCCAGGGGTAGACTCGGAAGAATGTATAAATAAATTCTGCGAGGATGGTTGGATGATTTGTTGTGATGATTTTTGTGTTTTGGATCGCTCCAAAGATGGAAATTATTTCTTCAAATGCAAAAAATGTAAAAAGATATATGAAATATTGGATTAAATTTAAGGAAAATAAGAGACCATCTCATATTCTTATGTTAATATTTGCAATATGCATTCTAGGCGCAATGTCTACATGGGCAAAAGAAAAGGATTCTGACAGTTCAAATTATGAGCACGGGGGTTCTATATGGGAAGTTGATAATATTGCATTACTTGACAATGATATTAAGAATGAAATTGATTGTATTATAGAGGATATTATTACACCAGAAATGTCTGATTATGATAAAGTAAAAGCGGTACATGACTATATCGTTCTTAATTGCGAGTATGATTATGAAAATTATGTAAATGATACAATTCCACAAGATTCTTATAGCCCAAGAGGGGTGTTGATAAATAAAAAGGCCGTATGTGAGGGATACGTAGCTGCATTTAAAGCATTTATGGATGAACTGAATATTCCGTGTAGGTTAGTCTCCGGAGAAGCAACATCCAATGGGGATTTCACAGGTGGCATCAATCATGCATGGAATCGTGTGGAAGTAGATGGCGTATGGTATCAAATCGATGTTACATGGGATGATCCGGTCCCTGACCAGAAAGGAAAAGTACGGTATAAATATTTTTTGCTTTCAGATGAGGAAATGAACAGAACACATTTACAAGTAACAAATTGAGGATGAGATATGAACAAACAGGAAGTATACCAATTTTTACAGGAGAAAAACATCTGGTTCGAGGTAACTGAACACAAGGCAGTCTACAATATGGAAGAGGTTGCGGAAATTGAAATTCCATACCCAGAAGCAGATGCAAAAACGCTTTTTATCCGGGATGACAAGAAGAAAAATTATTACCTGATTACAGTAAAAGGCAGTAAGAGAGTCAATTTGAAAGAGTTTCGGAAACAATATCAGACACGTCCAGTGAGTTTTGCTTCGGAACAGGAGTTGTTGGAGAAACTTGGATTGATTGCTGGATCGGTGACACCGTTGGGAATATTGAACGATCAGGACAAAGAGGTAAAGGTGTTCTTTGATAGAGAACTTACAGAAAACGAAGGATTGATAGGTGTTCATCCGAATGAAAATACAGCGACGGTGTGGATGAAAACGCAGGATCTGATCGAAATCATCAGAGAGCATGGAAATGAAGTTGTTATTGTGGATCTTAAACAATAAAAATTACTCACCAGTTGACAGAACCACCTCGAAAGCGTATGATTACAACATACAGGGAATGAAGTTTTCCCTTGGGAATACCAGAACTGCTTATTGAGCTGATGACTTCTACGATGAAAACATCGCAGAAACCATCAGCTTTTTTCGTGCAAAAAGGAGGAAAAAATTATGTTAACATCATTGGCACTTATCTTTCTGGTCGGGCTGGCAATGGGGGCAATTTGTCAGAGACTGAAGCTTCCGAGGATCATAGGAATGCTCATCACAGGCATTGTGTTGGGACCATATGTGTTGGATTTCCTGGATTCTTCCATTCTGTCAATTTCTGCGGATCTGCGGAAAATGGCATTGATCATTATACTGCTGAAAGCCGGATTATCGCTGGATTTGAATGACTTGAAAAAGGTGGGAAGACCGGCAATTATGCTGTCATTTGTTCCGGCATCATTTGAGATTATCGGTTATGTGTTGCTTGCACCATGGATTCTGGGAATTACCCATGTAGAGGCGGCTGTCATGGGCGCTGTGCTGGCAGCGGTATCTCCGGCGGTAGTGGTTCCGCGTATGGTGAATCTGATGGAATCAAAATATGGTACCGAGAAAGCAATTCCACAGATGATCATGGCGGGTGCATCCTGCGATGACATCTTTGTAATCGTGTTGTTCACGACATTTTTGAGCATGGCGCAGGGAGGAAATGCAAATGTATTGGATTTTGTAAATGTGCCGGTTTCTATTGTGCTTGGAATTCTGCTGGGCGCGGTCGTGGGTTATGGGCTGTATCTGTTTTTTGAGACATCTTATGCGCATAAACATTGCGTGCGAAACAGCACGAAAGTCATTATTGTGCTTGGCGTTTCCTTTTTGCTTGTTGCGGTAGAAGGATGGCTGGAAGGAAAAGTGGCAGTTTCCGGATTGCTGGCAGTCGTAAGTATGGCATGTGTGCTGAAGTTAAAAAGTACGGCATTTGTTTCGAAACGGTTGTCAGAAAAATTTGGAAAGTTGTGGATTGCTGCGGAAGTCATTTTATTTGTATTGGTCGGTGCAGCAGTGGATATCCGCTATACCTTGCAGGCAGGACTGGCTGCAATTGCCATGATTTTGCTTGCATTGCTTTTTCGTACATGCGGGGTATTGCTTTGTGTTGCAAAGACAAATCTATCGTGGAAAGAGCGCGCTTTCTGTGTGATCGCATATCTGCCGAAAGCGACGGTACAGGCCGCAATCGGCTCGGTTCCTTTAGCTTCCGGACTGGCATGTGGAAAGATCGTGCTGTCGGTAGCTGTTATGGCGATTATCATTACGGCACCGCTTGGCGCATTTGGAATGGATCAGACATACCGAAAGCTTCTGCACCATGAACAATAGCCCTATTTCAAACTATGACAAATGATCTTCCAGAATCATTTTTCGGAACTGTCGGGCAGCTGCATTCAGCGGATGCTGACAGTCGTATACCATGCATATATTTCGTTCCGGGATATTTTCTTTCAGTGATATCTGGACAATTTCTCTTTTTTGAATAGAATCACGTGCCATTGCTTCCGGAAGAAAAGCCAGGCCCAGCTCGCATTTGACAAGAGGGAGAATCTGATCGGTTGTGGCAGTTTCGGTATCAGGGGCAAGTTCGAGTCCGTGAGAGAGAAAAAGCGAATGATAAAACTGGAACGTCGTTGTTTCACGCCCAAGCGATATCAGAGGATAGTTCTTTAATTCTGCAAGTGACAGTTCCTGGCTGCCAAGGGCGGTAAAAGTCGTGCCACCGACAAGAATTTCCTGAAAAGGCTGCAGCATAATCTGTCTGAGCGGTGATTCCACGGAAGCAGGAGTTGATACAATAGCAAAGTCGATTTTTCCGCTTTTTACGGAATCAATGGCCTGTGGGGTGGAGTGATTGTACAGTTTCAGGCGAATGCCTGGATAGGTCATATGAAACGCCTTGAGTTTATCAAAAAGAAAAATATTTAAGGCGGTCTCGCTGACACCGATCGCAATGCTTCCGTGTGACAGCCCCGTACTATCCGTTAATTCCTCTTCTGCGGCAAAAATCTGTGACATTGCAGCGGAAATATGGGTATAAAGTTTTTCACCTTCCGGGGTAAGCTGAATGCCCCGGTTGGTGCGGACAAATAAGGTTGTATTGATCTGCTGCTCCAGACAATTCATGGCACGTGTCACATTCGGCTGACTGCTGCCGAGTGCATGTGCGGCTTTGGTAAAGTTGTGGTATTTTGCAACATAATAAAAAATCCGGTAGTATTCAAAATTTACATTCATCGATTGAAATCCTCTGACATATCAAAAAATTATCTATAACATATCAATTATAGTTTTTACTTATTCCTAATGCAAAAGTATAATCATAGAAGATGAAAAAAGCAAGAAAGGAAGCGCATGAAGCATGAAAGAACAGACGATTTTTCCACGAGAGGAAAGGGCAGAGGTTTTATTTCAGAAAATTTTAAACGATCCATGGGCATGTGGAAAGTTACAGGAAACATTTTGTAACTGTTTATTTTGCAATGATGATTCGGATGCCAGAATTTCTCCGGCAGAATTTTCACAGGCTTTGTTCAATGCGTATGCGAACCGGGACATGTCGGCTTTTCTTATGGCTATATGCCAGAATACATTGTTTGATCTGTTGAGAAATTCATTTCTGATTCCCTATCGTTTTGATGCAGATGGAAAGCAAAATCCGGTTATCATGACGGATGAAAACGGGCAATTGCTTCCGGCATATAAAGGCACAGTTCATGAGAAAGAATACTGGCATTTCCATGAGGTATACAAAGATCTCGGCAATCAGAAAAATATATATTTTGCACAGGCATACCGTTACAGCCATGAATACCAGTCGGATCACATGGATGTGAAACAAAAGATTCTTGAGAAAAATACGGGTGTGCTGCTCATTCGTGAACTGCCGGATACCGTAAAGGAGAAGGAGACGGAGGCAGAAGCGTATTCCGCAGTGTGGGATCTTATGATTCAGCTGGAAAAGAATCTTCCAATGGCTTATGTATTTTATGGACAGGATTCGCTGGTGGAGAATAACAACCGGTATGATGAAATCGGAATTTTCCTTCCAAATTCAATTTTCCTGAAAAATTTCGAACGCCATGTTGCGAAAGCGGAGGAGATTATTTATGGCGAAAAATGATTATGTAGAAATTATGGAAAAAAATCATATGGAAATTCCATGGCATGATTATACAGGAAATGACAGTGAAGTGCTGATTCAGCAGGCAGGACTGATTGAAAAGGCATCCGTTATCGGCAGAGTTGGTCTGATCATGCTTTCCTGCGGAACCGGAGCATGGCGTGTGCGGACTTCTATGAACCGGCTTTCCAAGGAACTGGGAGTAACCTGTACGGTGGATGTGGGATTGATGTCTATAGAGTTTAACTGTTTTGACGGAAAAGAGTGTGTTTCCCAATCTCTTAGTATTGCAAATACCGGAGTAAATACTTCCAAACTTTATCGGATGGAACAGTTTGTAGATAGTTTTCCATCCCGGGAAGCACATCTGACAGGCGAAGAAATCCACAAGAGGCTGGATGAAATTGAACAGATTCATGCACTCTATTCTCCGGTAAAACTCGGATTGGCAGCGGCACTTGCATGTTGTGGATTTACATTTCTGCTGGGTGGTGGCCCCGTGGAGATGATATTTGCATTTATTGCAGCCGGTGTTGGTAACCTTATCCGGATGAAGCTGATCAAACATCATTACACGTTGTTTTTGAACATTGCAGTATCTATTTCAGCTGCATGTCTGACGTATGCGGTCTGTCTGCATATGGCAGAGCTGCTGTTTCACATTTCCGCAGTGCACGAGGCCGGATATATCTGTTCTATGTTGTTTATTATTCCGGGATTTCCGTTTATCACAAGTGGAATTGACCTGGCAAAACTGGATTTGCGATCCGGTCTGGAGCGGCTTACCTATTCCATCATTATTGTTCTGGTTGCGACAATGTTTGCATGGATCATGGCGCTTTTGTTAAAGCTTCAGCCACAGGATTTTGCAGCTTTGCATCTGGGAAATATGACGCATTTGTTTTTACGTCTGATTGCCAGTTTTTGCGGCGTTTTCGGTTTCTCAATCATGTTTAACAGCTCGGTCTATATGGCAGCAACGGCGGCATGTATCGGTGCCGTTGCAAATACATTGCGGCTGGAACTGGTCGATTTTACAGAGATGCCATCTGCGGCTGCTGCTTTTATAGGAGCACTGACGGCAGGTCTGCTCGCATCCATTATCAAGAGAAATCATGGATATCCGAGAATTTCACTGACGGTGCCATCCATTGTAATTATGGTGCCGGGATTATATCTGTATCGTGCGATTTATAATTTTGGAATTATGTCACTGACCGAGGCGGTTTCATGGTTTGCGGCGGCGATTATGATTATTGTATCGTTACCGCTCGGACTTATTTTTGCGCGAATACTTACCGACCGGACATTCCGGTATTGCACATAACAAATTATGCATGGCTTGATGTTCAAAGATAGTGTCGAAAGAAGGAGGATAAAATATGCTTACAGCTGTAACAGGAATTAACTGGGGAGATGAAGGAAAAGGTCGTGTGATCGATCTGCTTGCGGAGAATGCAGATGTTGTTGTCCGCTATCAGGGAGGCAATAACGCCGGACATACGGTGGTTGCCAAACAGCAAAAAGTTGTTTTAAATCTGCTGCCATCCGGTATTCTGCATGAGAATGTGGTATGTGTACTTGGTGATGGTATGGTGGTAGATCTGGAACATCTGACAAACGAAATCGCACAGATCAGGGAAAAAGGTGTTGTGGTCACACCAAAGAACTTAAAACTTTCCAAACGGGCAACAATCTCGATGCCATGGCACAAAATTCAGGATGAACTCGAAGAGACGCGTCTTGCAAAAACCGGAGCGGCATTTGGGTCCACAAAAAGAGGCATCGCCTATGCATACAGTGACAAATACAGAAAGAAAACACTGCGTCTTGGGGACCTGCTTCATCTAAAAGAGGAATCCGTACAGAACCGTTTGAAAATGATGCTCGAGGCAAAGAATCTGGAACTTGCAGGATGCTATCATCAGGAACCGATGTCCTATCCGGCACTGCTTTCCTGGTGTGAAGATCAGGCAGCAGAGTTGTGGCCATATATAGTAGACACAGGTGCTTATCTCGAGGAAGCGTTAAAGGAAGGAAAAAGGGTTGTTTTAGAGGCACAGCTTGGAGCTATGCGGGACATTGATTATGGCATTTTCCCATATACATCAAGTTCTTCCACAATTTCTGCCTACGGTCCAATCGGGGCAGGGATACCGGGAAAGCAGCTGGACCATGTCGTTGGTGTGCTGAAAGCTTATTCAACCTGTGTAGGTGCAGGACCATTTACCGCAGAAAAAGCCATGCCGGAATCCTGGATGGAACTTTTGCGCAAGTTTGGTGGAGAATATGGTGCTGCCACAGGACGTCCACGTCGTGTAGGTCCGTTTGATGCGGTTGCAAGCCGGTATGGATTAAAGTGCCAGAATGCGGACAAGATTGCATTAACCAAGCTGGATGTGCTCAGCATGATGAAAGAAATTCCTGTGATTGTGGGCTACAAAAAGGGAAATCAGGAAGTGACAGATTTTGATCCGGTAGAGGATCTCGAAGAATATGCACCGATTGTAAGAATGCTTCCGGGCTGGCAGACAGACATCAGCGGCTGCAAAACCTATGATGAACTGCCGGATGCGGCAAAGACATATGTGGAGACATTAGAGGATCTTCTGCAGCATGAAATACAGTTCATATCCGTAGGTGCAGAGAGAAGTCAGTATTTAACAAAAGGAGAGTGGTTATGAGACATTTGATAAGTCCTTTGGATTTTACAGTAGAAGAAACGTATGAAGTGCTGGATTTTGCAGATCGGATCGCTGCGAATCCGAAAGCTTATGCCCATGCAGCAGACGGCAGACAGCTTGCAACGCTTTTTTATGAGCCAAGCACAAGAACGAGGCTTTCTTTTGAGTCGGCAATGCTCAGTCTTGGTGGACAGACAATTGGATTTGCAGGTGCAGAACAATCGAGCGTTTCCAAAGGGGAAACGATTGCAGATACCGTAAGGGTCGTCAGTTGCTATGCAGATATTATTGCCATGCGTCATCCAAAGGAAGGGGCACCGCTTTGTGCATCCATGTATTCGAAAATCCCGGTCATCAATGCGGGAGATGGCGGACATAACCATCCGACACAGACATTGATCGATCTGATGACCATTCGCCAGAGACTTGGAAGACTCGACAATCTGACGATCGGTTTCTGTGGAGATTTGAAGTTCGGAAGAACGGTGCACTCACTGGTGAAGAGTCTGGTGCGCCATACAGGAAACAAATTCTATTTTATCTCGCCCGAAGAACTCAGAATCCCGGATTATCTTGTAGACGAAACATTAGAGCCGACGCATACGCCGTATGAGGAAGTGTCCAGTCTGGAGGACAGTCTTCCGAAGCTGGATGTTCTCTATATGACGAGAGTGCAGAAAGAGCGCTTTTTCAATGAAGAGGATTATATTCGTCTGAAGGACACTTATGTTCTCAACCGGGAAAAGCTGCAGCTGGCAAAGGAAAATATGCCGGTACTGCATCCACTGCCACGTGTTGATGAGATCGCTTACGATGTGGATGATGACAACAGAGCAGCTTATTTTCAGCAGGTACAGAACGGAAAATATATGCGTATGGCGTTAATTCTTTCTTTGCTCGGAATCGAAGATCCGCAGACAGGAAAAAAAGTTCTGGAATTAAGAGAATCTTAACCTCTGCAATATTGTTGTTTTCCCATAATTGCATTATACTGAATTTATATTAGAAGGTTAGTAGAATGCTCGTAATATGGGGGAACAACAATGAGTCAGATTTATGAAAATGCAAGGGCAGTCATGGACGAAGTAAAACACGCCGTTACCGGCAAAGATGACTGCATTCAGAAAACTTTCGCGGCAATTCTCGCGGGAGGTCATATCTTAATAGAGGATGTGCCGGGTGTCGGTAAGACAACTCTGGCAATCGCTTTTTCCAAGGTCATGGGCCTGGAAAATCACAGAGTACAGTTCACGCCGGATGTCATGCCGGCAGACATTCTTGGATTTAATATGTATCAAAAGAATACAGGAGAATTTGTGTATTATCCGGGAACAATTATGTGTAATTTGTTTCTGGCGGATGAGATCAACCGGACTTCTCCAAAGACGCAGTCGGCTTTGCTCGAAGTTATGGAAGAAGGCAGGGTAACCGTAGATGGCGTCAGCCGTGAAGTGCCGAAGCCTTTTATTGTTATGGCAACACAGAATCCGAAGGGAAGTGCAGGAACCCAGCTTTTGCCGGAGTCCCAGCTGGATCGTTTCATGATCTGTATGAGCATGGGCTATCCGGATCTTGAGAGTGAGATTGCCATTGCAAAAGGCAAAAGTACGGCTGCGGGATTTGGTGAGTTGCGGGCAGTTCTGCAGGCGCAGCAGCTGGTGGACATGCAGGCACAGGTGGAGAATGTGTATGTTCATGACAGCATTTATGCGTACATTACAAACCTGATGAACAAGACGCGAAAGAGTAATTACATTGAACTTGGTGTCAGCCCGCGAGGAACGATCGCCTGTGTGCGCATGGCGAAAGCCTGGGCATTTCTTCAGGGGAGGGAATATGTGATTCCATCCGATGTTACCGATATTTTTATGGATATCGCAAAGCATCGTATTGTGCCAAACACCAAGGCGCGGGTGGCACATGTGACGGAAGAGGCGATTTTATCCCAGATTATAGCGGATACAAGACAGCCGGCATCATATATGGAAAAGGTGGATTAGCGTGATTAGTTTTGTGATCGGGGCATTGGTTACGGTTTTTACATTTTATATCGCACTTATTTATGCGAGCGTGACAATTGGATTGCTTGGCTTTGCCGAAGCAATTCTTTTGGTGCTCGCTTTTTTATTTTTACTCTGGTATCGCAGGAAAATTGAGGCGGATATACAGATTCCGATCGCGGTCGCGGAGCCGGGGGAAAAAGTCCGGCTTACGCTTGCCGTAAAGAATCATAGCCGTATCAGCTGTATGAAAATCAAATACCGAATTACCTGTGAGAACGCTTTTATTGGAAAAAGCGAGCGTGCCTGGCAGAAGGGAGCGCCGGTGTATCACGGAAAAAATGAGTATCAGCAGGTGATATATCCGGAATATGCGGGGAATTATGAATTTGGTTTAAAGAAGATCAAAATTTATGATCTGACCGGTCTTTTCTGCATAACAAAAAAAGTCGGTCGATCGTGCAATGTTATGATTTTCCCGGAACTGATCAGTGTTGGTGTGCATGTATCGGAACACACACGCAACTTTTTCGGAGAGGCAGATGTCTACGATGATTTTCATCCGGGAGATGATCCGAGCGAAATCTTTGGGGTGCGTGAGTTCCGCGCCGGGGACAAAATGCAGAGCATTCACTGGAAGTTAAGTGCAAAATCGGATGATCTGCTCGTGCGGGAAAACAGCCAGCCAAAGGCCTGTCCGCTTGTGTTCCTGCTGGAGCCGCCACATATGAAAAAGAAATGGAAAAAGAAGAAGGCAAAAACCCAAAACGAAGAGAAGTTTCTTACGGTGATGGCAGGAGTGGTGTTTTCCCTGATGGATGCAGCCTGTCCGCACTATGTGGCATGGTACAGTGTCAGCCGCAAAGATGTTGTCCGTATCCGGATTGACGATGAGGAAAGCTTTTATATGTTTTTATGTTACTATCTCGCAGACGGCTATGTGACGGCACCGCAGCCTTTACCGACGATGTACAAAGAAAAATATAAGCGGGAGAATCTGTTGTACACAATGTATTTGGATGCTTCTATGCATTTGATCTTAAATGACAAAGAAATTGTTTCATTGGACGAAAAAGACTGGAAAGAAAAAATGGAAACCATGGAATTAATGTTATGAGAAAAAATACAATGCAAAAAACAAACAAGACAACCGAATATGTATTTGCAGAAAACTGTGCGGGTGCGGTTCGAAGTTTCATGGCAACGGAGTTGTTGTTTTATGGAATGGTGTTTTTGGCAACCAGCATTCTTGAAGAATGGACGATTCCCAAAGCTTCGTTTGTGTGGATCCAGGTATTTCTGTTTCTGGCGATTGTGCTGTTTCATGTGGCACCGCTTTGCGGAAAATATGAGGCGGTATGGTCGGTGGGAACAGAACTTGTTTATATCCTTGGATCGGCACTTTATTTCCGGAAAAATTTTTCACACATGAAGGAAGGATATCAGGCACTGTACAGCAGCTACCTGATTCCATGGAATGCTTATTACAAAAGCAATATACAGGGATACGATGCAGATATGACCTATCTGCCACTTGCGTTAGGTTTTACCCTGTATCTTCTTCTGATGTTTGGTGTGATGCTGCGTTATATGACAAAGCAGAAGCTGTTTCTGTTGTTACCGGGGATCACGATCCTGAGTGCAGGACTGCTTGTGAATGCTCTACCGTCATGGAAAGGGTTTGCATTTTATTTTGCGGGACTGCTCCTTCTGTTCTCCGGTCCATATGCAAGGGAGCGTGTTGCATTCCAGGCAAAAAAGGGCGAACACAAAAAGCAGGAACGCGTATTTTTCCGGCAGATGATTTCATTGGGCTGTACTGCAGTGGTTGCAGTGGGGATTGTTTTGCTTGGAGGAACAGCGTTCGTTCGTCCGGCCGAAGCAATTGCAAAAAATGGAAAGCAGTTTTATATTTTTCAAACACAGCTGGAAGATAGACTGAAAAATATCGGACCGTCTTATGTTGAAACCAATAAGGCAGAGGTCGACAACAATACACCGGAATATTCTGACCGCAAAATACTTACGATCAGCGCAGAAAAAAAACCGGAGACCAATTTGTACCTGAAGGATTTCTGCAGTAGCAGATATGTGGATGGTACATGGAAAACTTTAGATGATTCTTATGAAAGGGAAGCAAAAAAAGCGGGCTATGATCCGGATCATATTGCTGTCCTGCTGAGCCAGAATGTCTACGAACAGTCGCAGGGAAATGACAATATTGATGGGCGGACAACCTATGAGATCACCTATGAAAATGCATGGAGTTCCAATGCACTTGTGCCATATTTTATGGATCTGGCAGACAGTAAGGATACTGTGTGGGTAGACAAGGATGCCGTGGTCAAAAAAAAGCGAATGAAATCTTCTGTTAAGGCAGAGGGATTGCTGCAAAATACGAAGATGGATGAGAATGCGCAGTATTTTGTGTGGGTCGAGAATAAAGAGGACCCGGATGCCATGAGCTGGTATGATACGTATGCGTATAAGCATTATGCAAAGCCGAACGCTTCTGCGACCGACGGAGTAATCCGGTATACAAAGGCGGTTCTGGAAGAAAGTTATATGGATTCGGACTGGTACACGGCACGAAAAGATTATGTTGATGATGCATATTATGGGGAACAGGATTTTGCATTGGAAGAAGCGATGATGCAATATGTGAATATGTCAAGGCTTGATCTGGCAAGAAGTGTAAAAGACATATTAAATACCTATAAACGTTATAATTTGTATTTGGATGATCTTACACCGGGAGAGGATGCAGTAGCATACTTCCTAGAGAAAGGAAAAGAAGGATACTGTATGCATTTTGCAAGTGCTGCGACCTTGATTTTACAGGAACTTGGTGTGCCGGCGCGCTATGCATCCGGTTATATTGTAAAAAGAGAATCTTTTCAGGCACAAAAAGACGGAAGCTACGCGGCAGATGTCGTTGATCGATGCGGACATGCATGGGTGGAAATATATCTGGATGGCATTGGCTGGATTCCTTATGAAGTGACACCGGGATATGGCGGAATCAATGCAGACATACCAACAAATGAGGAAAATCTCAAAGACCTGAAGGCAGACCATGATAAGAGAAAAGACACCACGGCATCGAGCGAGTCTGAAAATACAGAAACACAGCTCACGGAGGAAACTCAGCTCACGGAGGAAACACAGACACAGGATTCGCAGACACAAATGACGCAGCAATCCACACAGGAGCCAGGGAAAAACGGAACCGGAGGCGGTAAAGGGCTGTCACAGGGACAGAAAATTGCGACTTTTGTAATTGGTATTCTCATCATTCTCGTTGTGCTGATACTTGTGCTGTATTGTGTTGTGCGATTGCAGCGAAATTATAGAAACGTCCTGTTAAAAGAACTTCGCAAAAAGCAGAATATTCGTGCAGTAAAGAGAATGAACCGCAGAATATACAAAAATGTGCGTAAGCTTGTGCCGGCACAATTTTCATCGATGACGGATGCGGAATATGAGGCGCGCTTAAAGAAAATGTATCCGGCTGTTTCTGAAGAAGATTGGGAGCAGTACATGCGTATTGCAAAGAAAGCGGCATTTTCCCAGCTTGCGATTAGTGATGAAGAAGTTCGCTTTTGTTACCATATTTATAGGACGTATCGTCAGAAGAATGGTTGAAAAGTTTGTATTTACAATGCTGGATAAAGAGTTAAAGTTTGACAGATATGAAAACAGCTTTTTGTGGCTGAAAGATGCCGGAGTCGCGTTACCGGTATATAAAGTGGAAGCTCCCGTTATTCCTCTCAAAGCGAGCAAGAGCAGTAATGTGTTCCGGCTTTTTTCCAATGACACCGGATTGCTTACCAGTGCATATCCGGCGGAAACCAAACTGGAACTGATCAATAAAAACAGCGAAGTAAATAACGACGTTCACTTTGAAAATGCTGTGGCACAGCAATTAACGGCCAATGGTCTGGAACCCTATTTCTGCAAAAAGAAAAATATGGTGGATCTGGACATGGAAGGGTTATAACACTGGAAGAAGTGATAAAACGATAAATCGTGATTTGTCTAACTGACACATTAGAAAGGATTGTATATGAGTGAATTGATTAAGGCTGATAATGAATATAAAGAGTGGATTGCCGGAATATCCACTGATTTTAGAAAAAGCCAAATCAGGGCTTCTATGAAGATAAATGATGAGATGCTGAGATTTTATTGGAAACTTGGTAAGGGCATTTCATCTATGAGCGAACAGTTCGGGTATGGAACGGGATTCTATAAAACGGTGAGTGACGATTTAAAATCCATTTTGCCAGATGTGAAATCATTTTCTCCAACTAATT
>UMHZ01018797.1_pt1 | contig 25285 bp, 20 predicted proteins | sample 1965671 | NCBI WGS metagenome assembly UMHZ01 (sample SAMEA4836111, study PRJEB28245) | human gut metagenome | biome: gut microbiome; material: fecal sample | place: Denmark | collected 2008 | reverse complement strand
TACAAACCGTTTTTTACGAGGTGGTTTTGACCCTCAAATCATTGAATAGTTCATAAACATCCTCCTTGTTTGTGATAGACAGCCGGTTTATAGTCTTTGAACCATCTGTCGTTAATAGTGTAGCAGACCTTGTGGAAAAGATAAATAAAAATTTACAGGGATGTTGAAAAATGTTGAAAAAGATACAAAAAGACCCGGAATCCATTGGGATACCGGGTCTATATAGGGGAGGGGGAAGTCATAACAGATACTGCCTGATTCCAGTTGCTTGCGGATTTTGTTCCCCAGAACAGTGATTTGTAGTTGGAAGAACTACTGCTTGAACTGCTGGAAGAACCTGTGAATACCGTACATGACTCGCCGTTTCCTTTCATAATTAAGCTTATTAACCCATTACGACTTCAACAGTAACTTCTTTTTTATCTGTTGGTAATGGAATCATGTTGCCGGCAACGGAAACGCCGTCGACCGTCATGGACGAAACGCCTTTTTCCACATGTTTTGGGTTCTTAACTGTAATATGATAAGTAACTCCGCGGAAATCACGTTTGGCTTCAAAACCATCCAAAGTAGATGGAATACATGGATCAACAACCAGTCCGTCATAATCCGGACGGATGCCAAGAATGTACTGGGATACATCCAGAAAAGTCCATGCTGCGGTACCTGTAAGCCAGCTGTTCTTTGCTTCACCGAAATTCTTTGCATCTTTACCGGCAATCATCTGGGAGTATACATAAGGTTCGGTGCGGTGAATCTCGCTGATATCTTCAATATAAGCAGGACAGGTTCTTGTGTATACCTGCCATGCACGATTGCCTCGTCCGACAACGGTCTCTGCGATGGAAATCCATGGGTTGTTGTGACAGAAGATACCGGCATTTTCTTTATATCCTGGTGGATAAGAAGAAATTTCACCAAGCTCAACATGGTATCTATGGTAAGCAGGCTGCAGTAATACGATGCCGTATTTGGTGTCGAGATATTTCTCAACTGACTGCATAGCCTTCAGACAGTTGCCTTCTTTCAGACCGATTTCGGCCATAACGCAGAATCCCTGAGGCTCGATGAAAATCTTGCCTTCTTCGCATTCCTTAGAACCGATCTTGTTCTTATAGTGATCGTATGCACGAAGGAACCATTCGCCGTCCCATCCGGCATCGAGAACTGTTTTTTCCATATCTGCAATGGCTTTTTCAGCCAAAGCTGCTTCATCATCCAGACCGCGGTGGCGGCAGATTTCAACATAATCTTTACCGTAACGGACAAACATGCCTGCAATAAAAACAGATTCTGCGTTTGGTCCTTCGGATGGTCCGAATGTCTGGAAGGATTCTCCAGGCTCTGTAGAGAAGCAGTTTAAGTTCAGACAGTCGTTCCAGTCTGCACGACCGATCAGTGGCAGATTGTGAGGTCCAAGATGGTCAATGGTATAGTGGAAAGAACGTCTCAGATGCTCCATGAAGTCGGTTGCCTTGGATGGATCACTGTCATATGGTGTCATTTCATCAAGGATGGTGTAATCACCGGTTTCTTTTATGTAAGCAGCAGTTCCTGCAATCAGCCATAATGGATCATCGTTAAATCCGCTTCCGATATCGGAATTACCTTTCTTGGTAAGTGGCTGATACTGATGATAAGCACTTCCGTCTTCAAACTGGGTTGCTGCAATATCCAGAATACGTTCTCTTGCACGATCCGGAATTAGGTGAACAAATCCTAACAGATCCTGACAGGAGTCACGGAATCCCATGCCTCGGCCGATTCCTGATTCAAAGTAAGATGCAGAACGGCTCATGTTAAAAGTTACCATACACTGGTACTGGTGCCATACATTGACCATACGGTCGAGCTTTTCTTCGGAAGAAGAAATTGTGAAATGGGATAAAAGTTCATCCCAGTATTCTTTTAATTTTGCAAGTGCGGCATCGGCTTTTTCCTTGGTATCAAATTCAGCCATCAGCTTTTCTGCTGGTGCGCGGTTAATGACACCATCTTCCGGACGACCGATCCATTTCTCTTCTACCGGATTCTCAACATAAGCAAGAATAAATATGAAGGTCTTTGATTCTCCAGGAGCCAGAGAAACTTTCAAATGATGGGAACCAACCGGAGACCAGCCGCTTGCTACGGAATTCTTGGAAGTGCCGGTTACGACAACTTCCGGAGCGGAGTTCTCACCGTATGCGCCGAGGAAAGACTCGCGATCTGTATCAAATCCTTCAATTGGAGCATTGACTGCATATAATGCGTAGTGATTCCGGCGTTCACGGTACTCTGTTTTGTGATAGATTGCAGATCCGTGGATCTCAACCTCTCCGGTGGAGAAGTTACGCTGGAAGTTGGTCATATCATCCATAGCATTCCACAGACAGAACTCTACATAAGAAAATACAGAGAATTCTTTTGGAGCATCACTCTTGTTCGTAAGTGTCAGTTCGTTGATCTCGCAACTGCGTCCGACCGGTACAAAGGCTGTCAGCTCTGCCTGTAACTGATTCTTTGTGCTTCGGAAGGTAGAATATCCCATTCCGTGATGGCATTCATAAGAATCCAGATCTGTCTTTGTCGGCATCCATCCAGGATTCCAGATCGTGTCATTCTCCTTAATGTAGTAGTAATGTCCGTTGCTGTCATAAGGAACGTTGTTGTAACGATAACGTGTCAGACGAAGAAGCTTCGCATCTTTATAGAAACTATAACCTCCACATGTATTGGAAATCAGAGAGAAGAAATCCTCAGATCCAAGATAGTTGATCCATGGGAGTGGAGTCTTTGGGGATGTGATGACATATTCTTTTCTGGCATCATCAAAATATCCGTATTTCATAAATAACCTCCATTGATAATATATTTATACTGTGTTTACGCAACGATTATAACGAAAACGATTAAGTAATCGAATTCTTAAGATAGAGTATATATTCTAAAAGTAGAAAAAGCAACAGAAAAAGCCAATAAATAGGAAAATATGGCATATTGAACAAAAAGAACAATGAAAAATACAGCAAACTGACAAACGGCTTCGAAACAATAAATTACGAATGAAATTGCGTAAACGTGTAAGTGAAATATAAATATAAGGTAAAAAGGGTTGTTCCTAGAATTTTTAGGGTAAAATATGCACAAAAAGTATGACAATAAAGTGTGAAACGTGACGAAATGCACAAAAACAGTTGCAATTGTCTGACATTAGGGGTATAGTAAAACTACGAAAACGATTAAGCAAGTTTTCAGAAACAGGAGGAATGAATGGTATCTTTAAAAACAATCGCCCAAAGATGTGGAGTGTCCACTGCGACGGTAAGTAAGGCCTTAAATGGTCATAAAGATATCAGCAAAGAGACAAAAGACCGGGTTAAGAAGGTTGCGGATGAACTTGGATATTTCCCAAATGCCGCAGCCAGAGCATTAAAAACGAACCGTTCCTATAATATAGGAGTTCTCTTCGAAGAAGAAGCAGGAAGTGGTCTGACCCATGAATATTTCTCCGGAGTATTGAATGGATTGAAAGTGCAGGCAGAAAAACAGGGATATGATATTACCTTTATCAATACCTGTTATGAGAATAGGAAGATGTCCTATTACGAACATTGCAGATACCGGAATTTTGAGGGAGTCGCAATTGTCTGTGCCGATTTTAATGATCCCGATGTCATGGAGCTGATGAACAGTGAGCTGCCAGTAGTGACCATTGATTATGTACATCATAATTGCACAGCAGTATGCTCCAACAATATACAGGGTATGGAAGAACTTGTGAAGTATATTTACAGTCAGGGACACCGAAAAATTGCATATATACATGGTCAGGATGGTTTATATGTAACAAGAGACCGGCTGGCGAGCTTTTACCGGACGGTAGATAAGCTTGGACTGGTAATCCCGGATGAGTATATTCGGACAGCGGATTATCTCGAAACCAAAGGAGCCGCAAAACAAACAAAAGAACTGCTGAATCTGCAGAATGCACCGACCTGTATTATTTATCCGGATGACACCTCTTTAATAGGAGGACGTAATGTCATCATTGAGATGGGACTTCGAATCCCAAAAGATATATCCGTAGCAGGATATGATGGAACGAGAATGTCGCAGTTGCTTCATCCGAAGCTTACAACGATTCGCCAGAACACGGAAATCATCGGAACAGAAGCTGCAGCAAGACTGATTCACACCATCGAACAACCGCGAACAACTCTCGTTGAGAGAGTCGTTATAGAAGGAAGTCTAATACCAGGAAAGTCTGTAGGGGAGATACGAAAGTAACAGATTTTCACACGGGATAGAAATTCCTGAAAAAAACAAACAATCGGTCGTAAGACCACATATATGAAGGAGGAGGTTTTTCATATGAAGAAGAAAATCGTCAGCGCATTATTATGTGCAACAATGGTAGCAACAATGTTTGCAGGATGTGGAAGCTCAGGAGATTCCGGAGATGCTAAAAAGGATAGTTCACAGGCATCAGGTGATGCTACAGTATCCGACAGCTCTGATGACGGAAAAGTCCTTAACATTTACTGCTGGAATGAAGAGTTCAAGAGCCGTATCACAGATCACTATCCTGGATATGAGGAAGTAGATGCTACACATGGAAAAATCGGTGATGTAGAGGTTAACTGGAACATTACGCCAAATGATGATAATGCTTACCAGAACAATCTGGACACAACATTATTAAGTCAGGCAGATGCAGCAGCAGATGACAAGATCGACTTATTCTTAGTTGAAGCTGATTACGCATTAAAGTATGTTGACAGCGATTACACAATGCCAATCAAGGATCTTGGAATCACTGACGATGATTTGTCAAAACAGTATCAGTACACAAAGGATATCGTAACAGATTCCAACGGAACATTAAAAGGCGTATCATGGCAGGGCTGCCCGGGTGTTCTCTTCTATAACAGAGAAGCTGCCAAGGAAGTACTTGGAACAGATGATCCGGATGAAGTTCAGAAGTATGTTAAGGATTGGGATACCTTTAACGATACTGCAAAGAAGATGAAAGATGCCGGATACAAGATGACATCTTCTGTAAACGATTCATATCGTGTATATTCTAACAACGTATCTACAAAGTGGGTAAACGATGGAAAAATCACAATCGACGACAACATTATGAAGTGGGTTGAGGATTCTAAGGCACTGTATGATGCAAAAGAAACAAGTTCTGCAGAACTTTGGAGTGATGACTGGAAGAAAGGCTTCTATCCAGACGGAAAAGTATTCTGCTACTTTGGACCAGCTTGGTTAGTAAACTTCTCAATGGCAGCAGACACAAAAGGATCTATCGGTTATGAAGGTGGCTGGGGCGCAGCTCAGGGACCACAGGGCTTCTTCTGGGGCGGTACATGGATCTGTGCAGCACAGGGAACAGATAACGCAAGCTTAATCAAAGACATTATGTTAAAGATGACAACTGACGATGATATCATGAAAGATATCGTAGTTAAGGATGATGATTTCGTAAACAACAAGACAGTCATGGAAGCAATGGCAAAAGATTCAAGCTACAGCAGCAAGATTCTCGGTGGTCAGAACCCATTAAGCATGTACTGTGCAGGTGTTGAAAATCTTGACTTAAGCAACCTTTCTTCTTACGATCAGGGATGTAACGAGGAATTCCAGAACGCTATGAAGGGCTACTTCGAAGGAAGTGCAACATTAGATGAGGCACTGGATCAGTTCTATAAAGCAGCTGAAGAGAAATATCCAGAATTATCTCACTAATATTGTTTGACTGAATTTGACAAATAACAAATAAAAGGAATGTGCCTGCCGCACCGAAAGGGAGGCAGGCACAATTCATATGTTGGGTTTTTGTGAAGGTCCGACATGGGAGGTATTTTTATGAAGAAAAGTGGAGGAAAAGCAGTCAGATATAATAAATGGGGATATATTTTTCTGATTCCATTCATTGTGGTATATATTGTCTTTCAGTTGATACCGCTTGTTACAACAATTTATTACAGCTTTTTTGAGAACTACATGTCAGGTCTGACGCAGATTGGACCTAACTTTGTTGGATTTGAAAATTACAGAAAGTTATTTACCGGCGGGGACGTCTGGGTATATTTTAAGAATACAATGGTGCTTTGGATTATGTGTTTTATTCCACAGATTTTCCTCTCCTTATTATTAGGCGCCTGGTTCTCAGATACCCGCCTCAAAATTAAAGGTTCAAGATTTTTTAAGACAGTTATTTATCTTCCGAACCTGATTATGGCATCTGCATTTTCTATGTTATTCTTTACATTGTTTGCAGATGGAGGTCCGATTAACTCTCTGTTGATGCAGATTGGATTTATTTCCGAGCCATATAAATTTTTGTCACATACAGGAAGTGCGAGAGGTTTGATCGCATTGATGAACTGCCTGATGTGGTTCGGTAATACCACCATTCTTCTGATGGCTGGTATGATGGGAATTGATACATCACTCTTTGAAGCAGCAGAAGTAGATGGCGCAACATCTACACAGGTATTTTTCAAAATTACATTACCGCTTCTTCGCCCGATTCTCGTATATGTAATCATTACGTCATTGATCGGTGGTATCCAGTTATTTGATGTACCACAGATTTTGACAAATGGTACAGGAAATCCGGTTCGTTCAACCATGACATTGATCATGTACCTGAACAAACACTTATATAGTAAGAACTATGGTATGGCAGGAGCCTTGTCTGTAGTACTGTTTATCATTACCGGAATCTTAAGTCTTATTATTTTTAAGGTGACAGGTAATGATAAGAGGAAGGGGTGAGTAACATGGCAGACAACAAAAGCAATGGATTAAAAAAAGGCGTTGGTCTCCATGCAAGACGAGTAATCGCCTATATCGTATTAATAATTATTACGTTCTTCTGCTTGTTCTGGTTTTACATATTATTTATTAACGCAACCAGATCAAACGGAGAGCTGCAGTCAGGATTCCAGGCATTTCCAAGTACCCATTTTATGGATAACTGGAAAAATCTGGTAAAAGGAACACTTCCTATTTGGAATGGTTTGTTCAACAGTTTGATTATTGCGACATTTAGTGCAATCCTGTGTGTATATTTTTCGACGATGACAGCATATGCGATTCATGCATATAACTTTAAGTTAAAGAAATATATTTATCCGTTTATTCTTGCGGTTATGATGATTCCAACACAGGTTACTGCACTTGGATTTATCAAGCTGGTGAACAGGATGGGACTGATGGATTCATTCATCCCTCTTATCGTTCCAACAATTGCAGCACCGGTTACTTTCTTCTATATGAAACAGTATATGGAGAGTTCACTGCCGGCATCACTGATTGAGGCAGCCAGAATGGATGGATCCGGTGAGTTCCATACATTCAACAGTGTGGTTCTTCCGATTATGAAACCGGCAATCGCCGTACAGGCAATCTTCACATTCGTAAGCAGCTGGAATAATTACTTTACTCCGGCACTTGTATTACATGATGACAAGAAAAAGACATTACCTATTCTGATTGCACAGCTTCGAGCAGCAGACTGGTTGAAGTTTGATATGGGTCAGGTTTATGTAATGATCGCATTCTCAATCTTCCCGGTTATCATCGTGTACTTATTCTTATCAAGATATATTGTGCAGGGTGTGGCAGTTGGAAGTGTAAAAGGATAATAAGGTTACTGAAATGGGCAGTGCACATGGAAATTCCGGTGCGCTGTTCTTTTTTTGCATTTACGAGGCACTGTTTTTAGTATAAAATATAAAGGAACTTGAATAGAGTACAATTAAATGAAATGGAGATATATAATGGAAGACTTATTTGAAAAATTAAAAGATAGAGAATCCTTTGATGCATATTGGAATGAAAACTATGTTCCGATCACATATGCCGATGTGAAGGATGCATATGAGGATTTTGTCAAAGCATCCGATAAACATATTTTTGTATCAGATTATGGAGAAAGTGGCAATATAAACAGAGATGATTTTATGGACAATCTGTCACAGACAGCACAGTTTACATTTCAGGACAGTCTGACGGAAGCTTTCTATGATAAGAACCCGGATTTGTATGAGACGGCATTTGCAATCTACGAAGAAGCGCAGATGAACGGTGGAAATGATGAAAATATCGCAGCGACATTTCATGAAGAATACAACCGTCTGTACAAAGAATTTCTGCTTGCAATGTATGATGCAATGTTTTAAAAGGAGAAAGCTATGGCTACATTAGGAAATCCAAAAAATACAATTGAAGTGCTGCAGAAGTATCACTTCAATTTTCAAAAAAAATTCGGTCAGAATTTCCTGATCAACACGAGTATTCTCGAAGAGATCATTGATGCTGCAGAGATTACGAGAGAGGATTTCGTTTTAGAGATAGGTCCGGGAATCGGAACGATGACACAGTATCTTTGTGAGGCGGCCAGAGAGGTGGTTGCGGTAGAGATTGATACAAATCTGATTCCGATTCTAGGCGATACATTGTCTGCATATGATAATGTAGAGGTAATGAATGCAGATATCCTCAAAGTAGATATTGCAAAACTTGCGGACGAACGAAATGGCGGTAAACCGATCAAAGTAGTGGCAAATCTGCCATACTACATCACAACCCCGATTATTATGGGGCTTTTTGAAAGTCATGTTCCAATCGACAGCATTACAATCATGGTGCAGAAGGAAGTGGCAGATCGTATGCAGGAAGGACCGGGAAGCAAGGAATATGGTGCGCTGTCGCTGGCTGTGCAGTATTATGCAAAGCCGGAGATCGTTGTTAATGTACCGCCGAGCTGTTTTATGCCACAGCCGAAAGTGGGGAGTGCGGTCATCCGGTTGACAAGACATGAGAATCCACCGGTGGATGTGGATAATGAAAAACTCATGTTTCAGGTGATTCGCGCATCGTTTAACCAGAGAAGAAAAACACTTGCCAACGGACTCAACAATTTCGGAAGTTTTTCTTTGGGAAAAGAAGAGATTCAAAAGAGCATCGAGGAGCTTGGCGTACCGGTAAATATTCGTGGCGAGGCACTCTCTCTGGAACAGTTTGCAAAGCTGAGCAATATTATCAATGCAAAAATGAAACGTAATTAGTTACAATGTATAAAAGTTCACAGGGTGGAAATACTGAAATCAGAATAATTTGATGATGGAGGAAAGCCCTATGAAAAAACAACAGTATATAGCTGCTGTCGCATGTCTTGTGGCAGGAGCAATTGGTTTTGCAAGTGTGTATGCAACGGAAAAAAATCAGGAAAAGCGTAATGACAGTGATTACGCAATTCAGCAGGAGTCTACGGAGCAGTTGTCTGCGGCCTCTTATGAAATCAAGCCAAAGACTGACAAGCAGGCAGAGAATGCGCCGGAAGTAGAAGAGGATGCTGTAAAGGTTTCTGAAAAGGAGAAGTCGCAGACGGAAGCAACGGAAGAAAAAGAGGACAATGAAAAAAAGACAGAAAAAACGGAGACTGTAGCAACCGCAGCAGAAAACAGTCTGCATTTCGACACGAAAACAGGCATGCAGTGGCCGCTTGAAGGAGAGATCCTTTTGGATTACAGTATGGATGCGACGGTGTATTTTCCGACTTTGGAGCAGTACCGTTATAATCCGGCAATCGTTATTTCCGCGGCAGTTAATGATAAGGTAAATGCAGTTGCAAAAGGAAAAATTACCGATATTTCAGAAAATGAAGTGACCGGCTGTACGGTAAAACAGGATCTGGGAGACGGTTATACAGCTATCTACGGACAGTTAAAAGAACTTAATTTTAAAAAGGGTGATATGATAGAGGCAGGTCAAACTATTGGATACGTGGGAGAACCTACGAAATACTATTCCACAGAGGGAAGTAACGTGTACTTCGAACTGCAAAAGGATGGCAAGCCGGTTAACCCAAAGGAATATCTGCCGGAAATGCCGATGAATACATTGGATTAGGAAGAACCTATTTGACTTTACTTTTATTTTTGATACAATTAAGGGTGCTTTTTTAAAAAGCACCTTTTAAATTTTGCTGAGGAATAGATTGGATCGGGAGAGTCTGGTCTGTTACGAAAAAGGGGGCCGCAGAGTGAATTTTGATAATTATACAGATGAAGTGAATGAGTGGAGACGACTTGTGCTTCAAAGTCGAGGAATTGATGCGGCACAGACCTTACAGTACAGCGGGAAAATCATAGCATATGGAGAGCAGCACAACGATGCTTTTCTGCTTGGATTTGGTTACTATTACAGTGGAGAAACGTATTTTACACTCAATGATGGCAGCCATTTTTTTGAGACGATTAATCGTGCATTGTCTTATCTGGACCAGGCAGAGGAGTGGGAGCTGATGGTGCGCTGCTACAATTATCTGGGAATTGCTGCAATGAACCGTGGTAATGCACCGATTGCGCTGGACTATTACTTAAACGGATTAAATTATGCAAAAGAACATCAGATTGAAGAATTAATTATTTATTTGTACATAAATATGGGAATGCTTTATAACGAATGCGGACGTTATAAGGATGCAGAGGAATCCTTGAGGGATGCTTATGCATGTGTACAAAAGCACCCGGAGGACGAGATATATCATATATGCATGATTGGCATTTACAATAATTTAATTCGAAGTCTTGTATTTCAAAATCGGTTAAAAGAAGTGGCACCGATACTGGAAGAGATCTATCAGGTGCACTGGCCCTATTGTGAAGTATACGATAAATTGTCAATCTGTTGTGTAGAAGTATTGTATTATCATCGGTTGGGTGATGTTGCCCACAGAGATGAGAGTGTTCGCATGATAGATGAAATACTTCCGGAGAATCTGGTAGTTTTGGATCTTTTTAATGATTTTTACAATTGTTGTACGGTTCTTTTGGAGACGGATCTGGATGCGTCATTCTGGCATATAATCGAAATGTTAGAGCCTCTGGCACGTAATTTCAATATTATTAATTTGCAATTAAAAATATTGTCATTAAAAATGCAGTTTTATCGTAAACATGATCAGAGTGCAGAGTTTTTACAGGCGGCAGGATTGTATTACGAGCTTTCTACCCGCATGGAGAATGAGGCGCGCGGTATTATGGGAAATGTAATTGAACTGCGCAAAAAGCTGGAGTCGGTCAAGAAAGCCCGGCAGAAGGCAGAGCAGGAGAAAATGATTCTGCAAAAGAAATCGGAACTGGATGCACTGACCGGTATGGCGAACCGCTATCGTCTGAATGATTTTTCCGATGAGATTTTTGCACAGGCGCTGCAGGATGAGACTCCGCTCACAGTAGAAATTCTGGATGTGGATTATTTTAAAGAATTTAATGACAATTATGGACATCAGCGTGGAGATGAATGTCTGTTGACGATTGCGAATGTAATTAAAAAACTGACAGAAGAGTACGATGCCTTTTGCGCACGTTACGGTGGAGATGAGTTTGTAATCATTATCAAGGGAATTTCTCATGATGAGATGGTTGCTTTTTGCTCGAAACTGCGTGAGCGCGTGCTGGATTGTGGATTGGAACATCGGTACTCCAAAGTTATGCCGATGGTCACAATTTCTCAGGGGGCCTGCTGGGGTATTCCGCTGAGAGGAAACCGTATGTGGGATTATCTGCATGTGGCGGACGATATGTTGTATAAGGTCAAAAATTTCAGCAGAAATAATTATTGCATCGGAGACATCATGGAATCCGATGATATTGTGATGGATTTATCACAATGATACATGTTAACAAGCAACGAAAAGGAAAAGAATGGAATCAGTTAAATTTGAAGAATTAGGTTTATACCCGCAGCTTTTGCGGGCAATTAAGGAGATGGGATTTGAGGAGGCAACACCGATTCAGGCGCAGGCCATTCCGGTTGTAATGAGTGGTGTGGATGTGATCGGTCAGGCACAGACAGGAACCGGTAAAACCGCTTCATTTGGTATTCCGCTTCTTATGAAAGTGGACCCGAACAATAAAAAGACACAGGCAATCGTGCTTTCTCCGACAAGAGAGCTGGCAATCCAGAGCGCGGAGGAGATTCGCAAGCTTGCCAAATATATGCATGGAATCAAAGTGCTTCCGGTATACGGAGGTCAGGATATCGGACGTCAGATCAAAGCGTTAAAAGGCGGTGCAACGATTATCATTGGTACACCGGGACGTATTATGGACCATCTGCGTCGCAAAACGATCCGTTGTGATCATGTGAATACCATCGTACTTGATGAGGCAGATGAGATGCTCAACATGGGATTTCGCGAAGATATCGAGACAATTTTATCGTATATCACGAACGAAGACCGTCAGACTGTGCTTTTTTCTGCAACCATGCCAAAGCCGATTTTGGATATTACAAAGAAATATCAGAAGAATGCGACCACAATTAAAGTGACAAAGAAGGAACTTACGGTTCCGAATATTGACCAGTACTATTATGATGTACGTCGTAATGATAAGGTCGATGTACTGACAAGACTGTTGGATTACTACAATCCGAAGCTTTCTTTGGTATTCTGCAACACAAAGCGTATGGTCGATGAACTTGCCTCTGAGTTACAGGGACGCGGGTATGCGGCAGAAGGCATTCATGGAGATATGAAGCAGCAGCAGAGAGACCGTGTGATGAAGAGTTTCCGAAACGGAAGATGTGATATTCTTATCGCCACAGATGTGGCGGCGCGTGGAATCGATGTCGATGATGTGGAGGCAGTATTTAATTATGATCTGCCACAGGATAATGAGTACTATGTGCACCGCATCGGTCGTACAGGACGTGCAGGCCGTACGGGACGGGCTTTTAATTTTGTAAAAGGCAAGGAAGTCTATAAACTGAAAGAAATACAGCGTTACTGCAAGACAAAGATCTATGCACAGCCAATTCCGTCATCGGATGATGTGGCAGAGATCAAAGCAGAGAAAGTTCTCGGAGAAATCGGACAGATTATTGAAGAGGGCAAGTTAAATGATATGATCGATCTCATCGAGCGTCAGGTCAACAACAGCGATTATACAGCTATGGACATTGCAGCTGCATTTTTGAAACAGGCGATCGGTGGAGTGGAACTTTCCAAAGAGGATCGGGATATCGAAGATGCATTGTCTGGTGACACCGGAGCCGAAGAAGGCATGGTGCGCCTGTTTATTAATATTGGAAAAAGCCAGAGAATCCGTCCGGGAGATATTCTTGGTGCGGTTGCCGGTGAGGCAAAGATTCCGGGTAAGCTGGTAGGTGCCATCGATATGTATGATAATTATACATTTGTTGAGGTACCACAGGAGTACGGAAAAGATGTACTCCGTGGCATGAAAAATGTCAAGATCAAAGGAAAATCAGTTAATGTTGAGCCGGCGAATGCGCGTTAAGGACAACGGAGAAAACATTTTTGTGATCTTCGTAGTCCACGCGGATACGTCCGCCGTGATTGGCGGCAATGCTGCTGGCAATTGACAGACCAAGACCATAGTGACCGTTGTCTTCACGCGCTTCATCCGCACGGAAAAAGCGTTCGAAGAGACGGTCACGTATTTCTTCCGGAATTGGATCACCGGAATTAGAAACCTTAAGATAAAATTTCTTTGCCTGAATATAAGCGCGAATAACAATTTCACCGTACTCTGGTGTGTAGCTGATCGCATTGTTCAGCAGAATGGACAGAAGATTCTGAATCCGATCTTCGATTCCATCGATATACATTTCTTTCTGAATATCCACTGTCATGCGGATTTTTTTCTCATATGCAACACTTTCCATTGGATAGATAATATCATATAAAGCTTCATCCACACGAAAACGTTTCGGCTGGGCCTGATTTTGCGCCGTATCAAGGCGCACAAGTGTAAGCATTTTGTTTACAAGAACAATCATGCGTTCCGTTTCCTGATGAATATATTCCAGGTGCTTGTTATCTGCAGAAATCTCTTTTTGCAGAAGCTGTGTGTTGGCGCGAATGACTGCAAGAGGTGTCTTCAGTTCGTGGCTGGCATTCGAAATAAATTTTTTTTCTGAACTGATCATATCCTCGATGGGCTGTGTCAGCCAGCGGGAGATAATACGGGAAGAAAATGTAAAAAGGATCAGTCCGCCAAACAGAAGAAAGATACATAATACAATTGCCGGAATGGTAGCCTGCAGAGCCGGAGCAGAGCTGATCAACATTAACTGTTTTTTCCGTAGTTTGTAAATATAAATATATTTGTATGTCTGGTGTGTTTTTTTCCATGTCAATGAATATTTTTTTGCATATCGCAACAATTCCTCATCTGTTTTGTTGGTGAAAGTTTGGAATAAAATATGAGGTTGTTTATAATCATCAATTTGAAATACACAATAACCAATATCTTCGAGATCTAATGCAGTTCCCTGTGTACGAATAAAATTTTTCCATTTGATTTCCCGGAGAGCGGAGCGAACATCTTCTTTCTCATCTTTTAGATTATTCTTGTATGTAGAATTTAAAAAGAGAAGTAAAATTCCAATCCAGATAATAGTGAGTAGGAAAATAAGCAGCGTAGTCAGCTTTTTCTGTAATTTTTTAATCATTGGCTACCTCCAGAATGTATCCTACACCACGGACGGCGCGGATCGTTACGTTGACCTGTAAATGGTGAAATTTTCTGCGCAAAAAAGAAATATAAACTTCCACATTGTTATATTCTGCGTTGGAATCATATCCCCATATTTTTGTTGCAATCTGCTCTTTTTCGAGCACTTGATTTTGATTTATCAACAGAAATTCGCAAAGCTGCATTTCTTTTCCACTTATTTTCATGGATTTTCCGGTGCTGGTGTTGGAAATTTCACAGGTATTGCTGTCAAAAGACAGGTTTCCGGCATGTGGACGAAGAATGCCATGGTGGATGCGTCGTCGGCTGATGGCCTGAATCCGCATGAGAAGTTCCTGAATTTCAAATGGTTTGGTGACATAATCATCTGCACCTACTGTAAATCCCTGTATCTTATCGTCAAGTTCTGTGCGGGCGGAGAGAATAAGCACGGGGACATCATTTCCATCTTTGCGAAGGGAGGAAAGAACCTCGTATCCGTTCATTTTCGGCAGCATCAGATCTAAAATAAGCATATCATAGATGCCACTAGCCGCATTTTCATATCCCTGCAATCCGTCATTTGCAATATCTACTATATAATTTTCATCACGTAATGCGTCGGCAATGGTATCAGCCAGCCGGACACTGTCTTCAATTATTAAAATTCTCATATTGTTCTCCTATAATTTTTATTATAAATCATAAATTTTTCCTTTTGCAATTCCTTTCAAGGCTTTTTCAAGGAAACCTCCTTATGATGATAGTACATCAGGAGGAATGATACATGAAAACACTTTATTTACATATAGGCACACCGAAGACTGCGACCTCTTCCATTCAGAAATTTTTGGCACAAAACAGGGAAGTGCTTGAAAGCAAGGGATATGTTTTCCCAAAATCCCTGCATCGGTATCTGAATGTAAATTCTCGTCGTAATGGTCATTTCCTTGTCCGGAAAGTAGAAAAAGCAGAGGGTGGCAGAGATCATGAACTGGAAAAACAGTACCTGCAGGAAGGATATGATCTTATAGCTAAAGAATTTCAAACCTATGATCATGTCATCCTTTCTGACGAGTCTGTCTGGTTTGCGTCCAGCTATTCGTGTAAAGACCTGTTTACGGATTTAAAAAAGCAGGCAGATGACAATCACTATCAGGTAAAAATTATCGTATATCTTCGCCGGCAGGATACCTTCTTTTTGTCACGCTGGAATCAGGCGGTAAAACAAAATGTCGGGTATAGTTCCGTATTGTCCTGTGACGAGTATATAAGAAAAACCTTGAAAAAAGATGGAAAAATTTTAAATTATGCACACAAACTGGATCAGATTGCAGACATTTTTGGAGCAGACAATCTGATCGTGCGCAGATTCGAACCTACGAGCTGGGTGGATGGTTCTATTATTCATGATTTTATGGAGGCAATTGGAATTCCGGTTACGGAGTCGTTTATGGAGCTTGAGGAGGATGCAAATCTTCGATTGGGAAAAAATGAGACGGAAATCAAGCGTATCGTGAATACGGTTCCAAATTTGAGCAGAGAAGAAGTGGCTTATCTGGGGCAGGCATTAAAGACGCTTTCAACAGATGGAACAAAAGAAAAACCATCAGAGATGCTTTCGGTAGAGGAATTGGAAGAGTTTCTTGCACCATACGAAGCCGGAAATACATATGTTGCAGAGACATATCTCAAAGATGGGAAACCGCTTTTTTCACAACAGATTAAGAATGTTCCGAAGTGGGATGTGGACAATCCACAGATGCTTCCGGATGTGATCGCATTTTTCTCTTCGGTATCCATTGATCTTTATCGCAGGAGTGCGGAGCAGGAAACAGAAATTCGTAAGCTACAAAAAGAGACGGAACGGCTACGATATGAAAACGAACGTCTTAGAAATCGTTTTATGCAGTTTATGTGGAAGGTAAAACATCCGTTTCGGACTTTGTGGAACAGAGTTTTTAAGCGAAAGTAAGAAGAAAAATAGAAACATAAAGAGCAGGTAGAATCATATGGAACGAAATCTTACATGGCATAATATGGATATAGACCGGACATTAAGGGAACAACAGATGGGGCAGAATGCCTGCACAATTTGGATGAGCGGCCTGTCGGGAGCGGGAAAGTCAACAATTGCGAATGCGTTGGAAAAGCGTTTGTATGCAATGGGAAAGAAGACCATGCTTTTGGATGGGGACAATGTACGTATGGGATTAAACAGTAACCTTGGATTTTCCGATGAGGACCGGATAGAGAATATTCGGCGGATTGCAGAGGTTGCAAAGCTCATGAATGATGCGGGACTGATTGTGATTACCGCATTTATCTCTCCGTACCGGCAGGATCGCAGAAATGCGAAAAAGATCATTGGAGAAGGATTTCGGGAAGTATATGTCAGTACTTCAATCGCAGAGTGTGAAAAGCGAGATGTCAAAGGCTTATATAAAGCTGCACGAGAAGGAAAAATTGCGCATTTTACGGGGATTACAAGCTCTTATGAAGTGCCGGAGCATCCGGATGTTGCAGTGGATACAGCGGAAATGGATGTGGAAGCATGTGTGGATCATATATTGAATCGGCTCGGCTGTCTGTTGTAGCAGCCGGGAGGAAGAAATTCAGACGTTTTCTTCAATCCATGTTCTACATCGGATGTATTGGGTTCGGTGGAGGAAGTGCGCTGATTCCGATTATAGAGCAGGAAATTGCAGAGAAGCAGGGACTAGACGCGAAACAAAATATAGATAAAGATGTCGTTGTTGCCAGTATTACGCCCGGCGCGTTGCCGGTAGAAATTGCGGCATCGATTGGACGAAGAGGATTCGGACGAAAAGGAATGATCGCGGGAGCTGTGATGATGGCGCTGCCGGGGACGGTGCTGACAGTTCTTCTTGTGACCATTCTTTCGGTCTTTCAGGAACAGATTCTCAATGTGGTACAAATGGTTTCGGTTGTTGTTTCGGCATTTATCATATATATGCTTATGGCGTATATCCGGAATATGTTAAAGTCCTGCGCGGAGGACGGAAAAAGCAGAAAACGAAAAGCGGTGGCTTTGATGCTGGGCATTTTTGTGTTGTCTTTTTTTGTATCTACCATGCAGGTGCTGGTGCTTGCCTTTTTTGGAATCTTTTTCACGAGGGGAAATTATTGTCGCAAAAATATGTTATTGCTGGCAATCACTTCAGCAATGTATTTATATACCAATAGCGTTTATTTCGGTGCAGAATATGTTGTGCTCCGTTATACAGTTTATATTTTTATGGCGATATTAAGTATTTATGGGGTTTGTTGTAATATCAGGGAGAACCAGTGGCAAGGGGAAGCCGATCGTAGAGAGATAGTAAAAGATGTCGGAATATGGTTACTGTTTTTTCTGATTCTATTACTTCCGGCAGTGATTGAAAGTCGGTCCGCAATTGTCTTTTCAGGAGAAGGCGTGCTTTCTACATGGGCATCTTTTGGGGGTGGTGATGCGTATCTGACCATCGCAGATGGATTTTTTGTCGAGGGAGGTTTTATTACGGGGCAGCAGTATTATGGATATATTGTGCCTGCGGTAAATGTGCTTCCCGGATCCATTTTGTGTAAGACACTGGCAGCAGTCGGGTATTATGTGGGATGGAACATCGGTGGAAATGCGGTTGTTGGAGTTTTGTTTGCAATCGCGGGATTTGGCTGCAGTATTGCGGCGTCCTGCAGTTTTTTTATGCTGGCATATCATTTGTATGATTATCTGATTACATTACAGGTATTCCGGATTATCCGCAAATGGATCCGGCCAATGATCGCGGGTCTTCTTATGAAGGTTATGGTTATGCTTTGCGTACAGAATGTAAGTGTTGTGTTTGCAATGATACGATGAGATGGAAGAAAATAACATTGACAGAAATGGCATCTTTTGGTTAGATATAAATTGTGTGCTTTGGGCACACGAAAGAAAAGACATAGTAAGATATACAGGAGATATACAATTGAAATTTTCAAAAGCAAAATTAATGGTAGCAGGATTGGTACTGGCGGCGGCATGTGTGGTTGCCCCACAGCAGTTAAAGGCGGAAGTTCCGGCAGCGCAGATGGACGGTGTCATGGGACAGAGTATGGAAGATGAGACGGCATATGAGGAAACGCCGAATCTGGATGGTTTGATTATGCAAGGTGCTGCGGCAACATATTCATTACCGACCATGAGGGCGGCAAAAGGTTCCTCCTATTCGCAGGATTTTTTGGACAGTTCTTTTACCACGGCAGGAACTTATACGCGTGCAACCTATTATCATAAAGTGGATTATGAAGATTATCAGTTATTTAACGGAATCGATGTTTCCTGGTGGCAGACAAAAGATAAAAAGGTAACATCAGTGAATTGGGAAAAAGCCCACGATGCAGGGATTGATTTTGCATTTGTCCGCGTAGGATCAAGAGATACGGCAGATGGCAGCATTTATTTTGATACCGCAGCGGATTCCCATATTCAGGCGGCTTTGGACAACGATATCAATATCGGGCTATATATTTTTTCTCAGGCACTTACAGAAAAGGAAGCAAGGGAAGAAGCTAATTTTGTATTAAAACAGCTGAAGAAATATGATTGGGATGTGACACTTCCGATCGTGATCGACCGTGAGAAAGGAAGTCATAATCGTCTGACTGGAGGAAAGTTATCCAAGACCAAGGAGACAGCTGTCTGCCAGGCTTTTGCAGACACGATTACAAAGGCGGGATATCAGGCGAGTGTATATGCATCATATGCATGGATCAAATCCTATATTGATACCGACTCGCTCGATAAATGTGGGATTTGGATTGCTCGTTATAATAATACAACGACCAGCAATTCCAAGAGTGGAAGTGCGTACGGGGATGTACCGTATGATTATGATTTCTGGCAGTATTCCTCTGTTTCAAGAGTCAGTGGATATACCGGAAATCTGGATGCAGATTTCTGGTACAAAGATACAAGTATCAAGACAACCGGATTAAAAGCGGAGGCGCCATCGGCATCTGGACCGGTAACTTTAAGCTGGAGCAAGGCGGCTGCGGATGTGACAGGATACCGCGTATATCGGTACGATGCGACAGAGGATAAGTATGTTTATCTGAAATCGACCAAAAGCCGCAGTTATTCCGATGAGGATGTAAGAAGTGGCAAGACGTACCAATATAGGGTACGCTGTTACTGGACCATTGGTGGAACAAATTATTATGGAAATTATTCTTCTGTTGTATCGGTGACAACGCCTCCGGCAAAAGTATCCAGTGTAAATACCGCCAAGAAGAGCAGTACCTATCTGACACTTTCCTGGAAAAAAGTTTCCGGTGCGAGCGGATATCGTGTATACAAATATAATACAAAGACAAAAGCTTATGAAAAAGTCACCACGATTGCAAGTGGAAGTACGACTTCATACAAGGTCACAGGACTTGCGTCCGCAACGGAGTATCAGTTTAAAGTCCGTGCATATAAAAAGGCGGAGGATGGAAATGTATGGGGAAGTAGTTCGGTTGTCTATAAAGAGAGTACAAATCCGTCCAAAACAAAGAATCTGAAACTGAGCACTAAGTCTTCCGCAGTGACGTTAAGCTGGAGTAAGGTAGCCCGTTCCAGTGGATATGCAGTATATCGTTATGACAGCAAAACAAAGAAATATGTAAGAATTGCTACCGTAAAAAGCGGAAAAACAGTTACTTACAAGGATGCGAAGCTGAAAAAAGGATCGACGAAGCATTATAAGGTGCGTGCATACAAAACTTATAACGGAACGAAGTATTATGGAGCGTATTCCGACATTGTATCAATCAAAGTAAAATAGTGATAAAATATTATGTAGCAACATAAATTTATTGAAATACGATAAATTTATGTTGCTTTTTATTGTTATATGGGATATACTACAGAAAACGTAAATAATAATTTTATGAGGTGATGATTATGAAACAGACAAAAATATCATACTGGTTAAAGGGAATGACGATTTTGCTTGCTGTGATGGGCATTTTCTTTTTTGGTGCGCTGACTGCGTATGCATTTCAGTTGAAAGCACAGGGAAATGTACTGTGGGGCTGGGTCGGATTCAGCTGGTATATCGCAGTACTGTGCTATCTCATTTTGTTTGAATTCTGGCGTGTCTGTACACAGATTGGAAAAGATAATTCCTTTTCCCTGGAAAATGCGAAGTATTTTCATCATATGGGACTTTATGGAATTGGTGGTATTCTTGGATTTGCAGCCCGAATGATCTGGGTGGCAGCAGTTGGAAAAGCGGATATATATAAGATTGTATTTGTGATCGGAGAGATTCTTATCGCTGCAATTTTTACAATATTGTGTGAATGTCTTTCCCGTCTGGTGCAGTATGCATATGATGTGAAACGTGAAAACGAATTGACAATTTAGAGGTGGAAGTATGGCAATTATCGTAAATATTGATGTCATGCTCGCCAAGCGGAAAATGAGTGTGACAGAACTTTCGGAAAAGCTTGGAATCACAATGGCAAATGTCTCTATTCTAAAGAATGGAAAGGCAAAAGCGGTGAAAGTTGAAACATTGAATAAATTATGTGCGGCGCTGGACTGCCAGCCGGGAGATTTATTTGAATATGTTCCGGATGAGACGGAATCGTAGAGGTTCAGAAAGGAGCGGGAAATATTATGGAACAGCAAAACAGTATGCAGCCACAAATGAATATGCAGGGACAGGAAAACGGACAGTATGTACCCGGATATGATACACAATCAAATATGTCACCATATAATGTACAGCAGATGCAGTTTGGAGAAACACAGCAACAGAAGGAGCGTCGTGCGGAAATATTCTCCATTATGGCAATTCCAACATGCATCTATGCGGCACTTTATACGGTTCTTTTGTACAACAATTATCAAAGTATTGCGTTGTCGCTTTTTGTTGTGATTACAATTGGTTACTGTATGTATCTGAAAACTCATTTGTACAAAATGAATCAAAAAGAATTTCATGTCAAACCAATGAGCCTGTTCTGTATGATTGGGATGCTTGGTCTGGCCATTTGTACGGCAAGTACCGGAAACGAATGGATCTGGATGTTAAATGAGGCAGGAATTGTATGTCTGCTGATCTGTATGCTTCTTTTTGAATTTTGTAATACGAAAAAATGGACACTTGCAAAAGGTGTAGGTTCGATTTTCGTTGCAATCGGAGGTGCAATCAGTTATATTGGGGAACCATTCAGTGACCTGAGTTGTTTCCGCAAATTTAAAAAGAAAAAGGAAACAGGAAAAGCAGGGTATATTGTGATCGGAGTATTGATTTCTATTCCGGTTCTTGCAATTGTAGTTGCTCTGTTGTATCAGGCGGATGCGGTGTTTGCCAATTTATTTGGCAGCTTGTTCTCCATAGATTTTCATTTCGGTACATGGGTAGGAATGGTATTTATGTTTGGCTATGCTTTGCTGGCAGCTTACTGTGGCATTCGCTTTCTGGCATCGGAAAAGATTTCAGCGGAAAGCAAAGACATGCGGCATTTTGAGCCGATGATCGCAAATACAATTCTGGTACTGATATCTATCGTGTATGCGGCATTTTCGTTTATCCAGATTTTTTCGCTCTTTCTTGGAAAGATGCGACTGCCGGATGGATATACGTACGCAAGATATGCCAGAGAGGGCTTTTTCCAGCTTTTGTTTGTATGTATGATCAATGTCGGACTGGTGCTGTTGTTCATGGGGTTATTCCGGGAAAATCATTTCAAAAAGATCCTGCTCACTGTAATCTGTGGATGCACGTATATTATGATTGCATCATCCGCATTCCGGATGTGTTTGTACATTCAGCATTACAATCTTACTTTTTTACGGCTTTTTGTGCTGTGGATGCTTGCCGTGATCGGTATTCTTCTGACCGGTATTCTGGTACAGATTTATGTGAATAAATTTCCAATGTTCCGTTATACGATTGTGGTTGTGACGGTCTGTGTATTTGCACTTGGTGTTGCGCACCCGGATTACTGGATTGCAAAATATGACGTTGCACATATGAATCATATGAGAGAAGAAAATGCAATTGATTACAATTATTTGCAGACATTGTCCACCGATGCAGCACCTGTAATTGCCACACAAAATGGCGAATGGGCTGAGAAATATGGAAAATATGTTGTGCAAACTCTGGAGGAAGAAAAAGAAGGATTGCGCGAATACAATTTCTCACATGCAAAGGCGAAAGCTTTGTTTACAGAACAGAAAACGAGGTGAAATGATGGCAGTTATATTATTGTTTGGATTAAAAAAAGAAAAGGAAAAAGCCATACGTGCAGTGGCACAGAAACAGGGAGCGAACGTGACAGAAGTTGCCCGCAAAGATTACGGACAGAAACTCGGTGCATTAGCCGGAATCAAAGGATTTCCGAAAGAAAAGAAGCAGTATGAAGGACCGGACTTCGCAACGGAAATGATGGTGTTTTCCGGTATGAATCCTCAGCAGGTGGATGCGTTTCTGGCAGACTATAAAGCGACGGGCGAGCAGCCGGTTGCACTGAAAGCGATTGTTACACCTCACAATGTATTCTGGACAGCAGATGCACTGTTTCGTGAGTTAATGAAAGAACATTTTCGGCTTGTATAGATAAAATGAATGGAATGAATGAGAAAAACAACAGGAATGAAACAGGAAATGAAACAGACAAAAGTCTATCACAGATGATGCAGCAGTCAGCAGGTAATAAAACAGTTGCGCCAGCAGATGGAAAAAAAGTATTTGTATGATATGTTTTTTGTCTACTTAGCACCTGAACAAGAAATAATATTTGGACATGGTACAAGAAAACACTACTAAGGAGAATCAATTGAACTTACTCGAGACTTTAAAACATTATTTTGGATACGATAGCCTGCGGCCCGGCCAGCAGGAACTGATGGACGGAATCCTACAGGGAAAGGATGTCCTTGGCGTCATGCCGACAGGTGCGGGAAAATCTCTGTGTTATCAGGTTCCAGCGCTGATGCTCGAGGGAATTACGCTTGTGATTTCCCCGCTGATTTCGCTCATGTCGGATCAGGTCAAGGCACTGAATCAGGCAGGCGTACACGCAGCTTACATTAACAGTTCCCTGACAGAAAACCAGATACGCGCAGCACTTGCCTATGCAGCGCAGGGAAAATACAAAATTATCTATGTGGCACCAGAGCGGCTCAACACCGCGCGTTTTCTGGACTTTGCATATTATGCTGATATTTCCATGGTTACGGTGGATGAGGCACACTGTATTTCCCAGTGGGGACAGGATTTTCGACCGAGTTATCTTGAAATTGCGGATTTTTTAGCAAAACTGCCAGACCGTCCGGTAGTCAGTGCATTTACCGCGACCGCCACAGAGCGTGTTAAGCAGGATATTACCGCAAGTTTGCATTTGCAGAATCCGGTGACAGTCGTGACAGGATTTGACCGTCCGAATCTGTTCTTTCGTGTGGTCAACCGCAAGGGTGGGAAAGAGACGGATAATAGTATAATAAATTATGTGAAAAGGCATGAGGATGATAGTGGAATTATCTATTGTGCCACCAAAAAGAACGTGGACAGTGTGTATGCTCTTTTGCTGCAATATGGTATTGCGGCGGGACGTTATCATGCGGGGCTGTCTTTAGAGGAACGAAAAAAGAATCAGGATGATTTTACTTATGACAGAATCCGTGTGATGGTTGCAACCAATGCATTCGGCATGGGAATCGACAAATCCAATGTGCGCTATGTGCTTCATTACAATATGCCACAGAGTCTGGAATATTATTATCAGGAAGCTGGCCGTGCCGGGCGTGACGGAGAAGAATCGGAGTGCGTGCTATTTTTCTCGAAACAGGATATCATGATCAACAAACGCCTGTTACAGTATAAAGTGACATCCGGACAGGCATCCGATGATCCTGTGGTGCGTGCAAATGAGCACCGGAAACTTAATGAGATGATCCGTTACTGCGAGACCGATGAGTGTCTGCGCCAGTTTATCCTGTCCTATTTTGGGGACAACAGTCCGTGCACCTGTGAAAAATGCAGCAACTGCGTGGTTGTGGAAGATGAGGCGGAGAAAACTTATATCCGGAGCGGAAGAGAGAAGAAAAAGGCACTGCAGTTTGCTGATCTGACACCAGAAGGGCAGCAACTGTTTGAACAGCTTCGCAAATGCCGGGCAGATCTTGCCGTGGAAAAAGGTGTGCCGCCATATATCATCTGTTCCGATAAGACGTTAAAAGATATGTGCGCCAAATGTCCGGTGGATTCTGGGGCAATGGAGACCGTGTACGGAATGGGGGCAAAAAAAATCGAAAGTTACGGTGCACGTTTTACACAGGTTATCACAGCATTTCTGAACGAGCATGGGGGAGAAACCGCAATAACGGAGGCATTGTCTGGCATGACAGTAGACACTACGACAGCAGTCCCTGCAAGAAAAAAGAAGCTGCCGTTTTATATCGTTCCGGAAAAACTCGATGAGGTGGAACTGACTGACACCTGTATGCTTTCAGAACTGACAAACCGGATCAATGCGCTCTGCGAGGAGCCAGACCGAAAGAAACTGACAGCCGCTTTTGTCAATCAGCTGTTGGTTGAAAAGGGATATCTTGAAGAGGTTCTACAGGGTGAGGAAAAAGTAAAACGTGTTACAGAGAAAGGAAAAGCTGCCGGAATTCTGGAGGAAGAGCGACGGGCAAAGTACGGGAAAAACTACTATGCAATGATCCATACAAGGGAAAGCCAGCGGATGATACTCAAAAAACTTCAGGATTATTGTATACTCATGGCATGGGAACATGGAAATCTAAAAAC
>UMHZ01071039.1_pt1 | contig 25884 bp, 21 predicted proteins | sample 1965671 | NCBI WGS metagenome assembly UMHZ01 (sample SAMEA4836111, study PRJEB28245) | human gut metagenome | biome: gut microbiome; material: fecal sample | place: Denmark | collected 2008 | reverse complement strand
TAACCAAGTAGTCTTGTTTGACTACATCATTATTATACTAGGGGGAAGTCTAATGATAATAAATATTGTAGTGTGTGATGATGATCAGGATTTTTTAGATAATATTCAAAAAGAACTGTTTCATTTAGCAAATACTTTAAATATTGCAATAGAAACATACCTTTATACGGATGGAAATAAGGTTGTGGATTTGATTTACAATGATAAAGAGGATTTTGATATTTTATTTTTAGACATAGATATGCCGGATATCTCAGGACTTGAGGTTGCAAAAAAACTTCGAGAGAAAGGATCGGATATTATTCTTATTTTTATTTCTGCACATGAGCAGTATGTTTTTGACTCCATAGAATACAATCCGTTTCGTTACATAAGAAAGAACAGGGTAAAAAAAGAACTTCCGGTGGCAATGAGGGCAGCGTGCTCCCGGCTTGCAGAGTTAGAAGATAATAATATTGTTGTGAAAACAGAGTATGAGGAAGTGAAAATAAAACATTCTGATATTATGTATTTTGAAACGGCAGCAAGAAAAGTTGGAATTCATTTGAGTAATGGGGAGGTACTGGCAGTTAGGAAAACAATCAAGGAATTATGTGAAGAATTAAACAATGAAGATTTTATTAGAATACATAGTGGCTGTGTTGCGAATGCCAAATATATTGATAAGTTTTCCAGTTATGATATTACATTAGACAATGGGGAACAACTTATTGTCAGCAGAACCAGAGTGAAAAATGTAAAAACAGCATTAATGAATTATTGGGGGGACAAAGCATGACAACATTTTATTGGATTATGGAGTATGTTGCAAGTTTTATTGAGATTTCTATGTGTTGCATATTTTGTGGCACATTTTTGGAAAAAGAAAGACTGGGAGACAGAAAATATTTAGTGCTTGCCGGGTCGGGAATAGGAGCAATATTAGTAATAGTATTAAATAGAATAGATATATTTTCAGATATTAACTCAATGTTAGTAACATTAATAGTTCTTTTTCTACAGTTACTTATATATAAGGCAAAAGTAGGAAAATCCGTTTTATTTATGTTAATATATATGGTAATATTAACAGCAATTGACTTTATGACTGCCTATTTTACGGCATTGGTATTAGATACAGATGCCGGATATCTGCTTAACACGCAGAGTCCGAAGAGAGTAATATGCATATTATTGTCTAAATCATTGTTGATATTAATCATAGTTACCCTTAGTAAGATGCTAAAAAGAACCCTCATATTCTTGAAAAGATATGTAGTGATTATGTGTATTTATTCTATTTTTCTGTTGGTTTCACTTTTTGTTATGGTGGAACTTAACATGAATAACGGAAATCCAAAAACAGATTTGTTTCTTACAATCTTTTTTATCGCTTCAATTTTAATAGAGTTATTGATGTTTTACTTTGTTATTAAAACAGGGGAAAGTTATGAGCAGAGGCAAAAAGCAGAACTCATTGAAATGAAAAACCGTATGTTGCAAAAGTCACTTGATGAGACAAATCAGGCATTTAAGTTATGGAAAAGCAGTGTACATGATTACAAGCATAACATTATAGCCTTGACGCAGCTTGCTGATGACGGAAACATAGAAGAAATAAAAAAATATCTTAAGCCTGAGAACGAACTCATGGATAGGAAAATGTTTTACATACAGACAGGAAATTCTGTCGTAGACGCAATTGTAAATACAAAGCAGAGTTTTGCGGAAGAAAAAGGAATTACCTTTGTTGTAAATGCAAAAGTGCCTGAAAACTGTGTTGTCAGTGAATTGGATATGGCAAATATTTTAGGAAACCTTATTGATAATGCAATTGAAGCGAGTAACTCTGAGGAAGAGCCATATATTGATGTAACAATGAGACAGGATAAACACTTTATTGTAATAAAGATTATTAATAAATATAGCAGAGAATTTTCAAAGAGATTAGAAACAACAAAACATAAGAGAATGTTTCATGGAATTGGAATTGGAAGTGTTAAGAATATTGTGGAAAAGTATGAAGGCGAGTTCTCAATTGATAAGCAGGGCAAGGAGGTTATTGTTAAAATACTGATTCCAAATTTTAAATAAAAATAGGTTTGTAAAAAATGATGTCGGTAAAATACCGGCATTATTTTTTTACAATAAATTGCTCAGAGTCAGTTCAAAAATCAAAGATTTTCTCACTGTTTGGCTTTCACCAAATAGATTTTTTTAAAAATATACTTAATAATGCAAGCATTCTTCGTATATCTTTATAAACCTGCTTAGCTCTGAGCAGTGACAAAATAAACACAAAAACCTGCAAAATAAACAATATTTTGTTTTGGAGCAATGTAATATGCTATTATCTAGATGTGCAGTGAGAAAGATTTACAGTCAGAGGATTACTGCATAGCATTGAAATATATTTCATAAAAAAAGACAGATAGAGAAAGGGGGGAATAGGACAATGAACTTGTTGGAAAGTATACTTAGTGCAGTAGCAACACTTACAAGTGAAACAACTTCATGGGTTGTGTTTTATGAACCAAAGATACCACAGAAACTCATAAAGCCAGAAAAAAAAGAAAAGTAGGTGATGCATAAATGTTCAGATATTTTGCAGAGAATATCGCATTCATTTTGATAAAAAATAAAATGCTGAACATAAAAAACAGAGAGATATATGTGTATAGTATTGAGGTGATCTTACTGAATTTAACGCTGTTGCTATCTCTTTTAGGAATAAGCATAGTAGGGAAAGGTTTATTATTTTTTATCGGATTCTTACTATTCTTTATTCCAATAAGGACATTTGCAGGTGGATATCATGCTAAGCACAGTGAAACGTGCTTTGGAATATCGGTGTGTGTATATATAGTTGCAATGATTATATATAATCAGTTTCCAAATCTATACAAAAATGTATTTGTAATTGCTTTATTCATATTGGCAATCATTATTCTTTTGATTTGGTCACCGCTTAAAAATCCAAATCATCCATTGGCAGATTACCAATATAAAAGAAACAGAAGAATTGTATTTGGGATTGTTATAATTGATATTGTGCTATTTGTAATTTTTTCGAAAATAAATTATACAATTGCATCAGGTGAAGTGATATTTATTTTACTAGCTTCAGTTTTCTTACTGATAGGAAAATTTGAAAGTAGCAAAAATAAAAAAGAACATTTGAAGGACGCTAAATAATTATTTATATAGTGTCAATTAAAAATCTAAAAACAGTCGAAAGAGAGGAATTTTAAAATGAAAAATAAGATAAGTTTAAGAATTAAGAAAACAGCAGCATTTGTGGCTGCTATGGCAGTTATTTTTACAACAGGTTTTGCAAGTGTAAAAGCTTCTGATGATAACATAAGTTATTCTTTTAAATTAAAAGCACATTATGCCAATTCATATTCTTCAGCTAGATATCGTCAGACAACTAATACTAATAATAAGTGGAAAGTAAATCATGCATATAGTTCTGAAGGTAGAAATACCATTGCAACATTTTGGTTAGCAAAAGATAATAGTTCTTATACACGAGTTTCGGATACCCATAATGTAAATCAAGGAACGGGACCTCATTATTATAGTGCATGGTCTGGGGCATCTAAAACAAATGTACATTTAGGAGCAGAAAATAATAATGCTCTAAACAAAGAATATACAATTTCTGGTTATTGGGACGAAGAAACTAACTAATACTATCAAATAAGATATATTCGTATGACAGGCAAAAAAATGTCTGTCATACGAATATAATAAGATTTTATTTTAGTCTATCAATAAGGGGAGATATTTATGATAATTGATTTTTTAATCAAACGATTGTGGAAGGATTCAATTAGAAATATATTATTTTGTATTATTTTATTTTATCCATTAATAGAAATTATATTTTATCTAAAAGATATTCCACTGGGGGAAAAAGTGTATTATCCGGATTATTCTTTTTTTCTTATGTGTAATACGGCCGGAACAGGTCATATGTTTCAAACTCTACTTTTGTGGTTTATGCCAATATATTGTCTGGTTTTAACCGCAGATGATTGTATTGAAGATTATAATCTTGGATTACGAAATGTGATAATTTCAAAAATAGGAAAAAAGAAATATGTGCAATCGCATTTGGCAAAGAGTTTTATATATACATTTATTTTAGTATTAGGTGCATTGGTTATTAATCTAGTTATGGTTCATATTATTTTTGCAGGAGGACAATTTTCCCCATTTGCTGATGAAGGAAATTTTGCATCACTATTTTATCAGTGGGAAGTTAATCATACATTATTAACGAATATACTTTTTTTAATTATTACTGCTTTTATGTGTGGATTGATAGCTATGGTAGGAACAATTAATGCAATTATGATACACAATAAAAAGATTGTATATGGAGTTACAATGGTATTTTGGTTTATTCCGTTTTTACAAAAAAAATCATTAATGTATCTATTTCAGCCACATTCTGAATATGTATTGGATACACTGCTTCCAATAGGAGTTACAGTAAGTTGTGTATATATTGTCTATATTTTATTTGGATATTTTAAGGAGGTCCATTTTGGAAAAACAACTATATAGAAAACGATTATTAAAAGCGTTGGTAGTATGTTTTGTTATTAATATTATTGATTTTCTTGCTTGTTATTTATCATTATTAGATATGTATAAACGAGGATTAGTAAATATTACAGTATTTAATGAAAATATTATTACTGGAGATTATCATACACCTTTGAACTATGGAGTTGTTCAGCTATTTGTTTATTTGTTTTTTATTGGATATGTGATGAGTGGAGTACGAATTGAAAAAATTATACGGTGTAGCGAACGTAATATTTATTGGAAGAATCATCTTATAAATACAGTAGTTGCTACAGGAGCATTTGTTATTATACATGAATTAATTAGTGTAATTTTTCTTTTAATATTTGGAAATGTGGAAGTGTTAATTAGCCATAAGTGGATACGAGGGGTTATTTTTCAAATCATTTCAACCATTTTATACTATATTTTAATTTATTTATTATACGAAATATTTATTACTAAATTTGGTCAGAATGTGGCTTTAGTAATAACCGCTATTTTATGTGCAATAGAGTATTACTGTTCATTTAAAATATTTGAAAATATGTGGATGCCGATAGATGATGTACCGCTAATGGGAAACTTATGTACTGGCATATATTCAGAAATGCAATGTGGTATGGCACTGTTAAGATTGAGTGAATTAGTATTAATATTTGGTTTCTTATTTTTCAAAATAAAAAATAAGGAGGATTTACTGATTTATGAAAAGAGATAAAGAAATAATAGGGTTGTATATTATATGTTGTTTTTTTCAAGTAGTATATTTTAAATATGTTGTTGGATCGGCTAGACCATTTGTTTATATACAAGGTGTCTATTTGCAGGAAAGCAATGTTCTTCCATATCTTGAAATTTGTGTCTTGTGTTTACCTATTATCATGTTGGTATTGTTATTTAGTGATAGTTACTCTTTTTATATGGAAAACTATGGAAGGCTTTTATTAGTAAGAAATTGCAATTTAACTAAATGTATATTTAATATATGCAGGCATCTGGCAATGAAACTTTTTATTATGGTTGGTATACAGTTAATAATCAATGTGCTTTTTAATTTATCCTATTTTATAAATAACATAGCAACAATACTAAAAGGAGAAATTGCATACTATTTGATATTATTGTTTACTGCAATATTAGAATTTTGCATTTGCTCATGGGTAAAAGAAAATTTAGTACAAATATTTTTATATGTATATGTGTTCAGTTCTTGCGTTGTATGTTATTACCTAAAGAGCAAGGTGGTACAGATATTATTTATGCCGGGAAAGATATTGGAACTGAAAAAGTTTTTTGAAACAGAAAAATGGATATCATATCTTCTAAATGAAATTACGATTCCAATGTTAAGTATGATAATTCTGTTTCTAATCACAGTGATGCACTGTAAAAGAAAAGATATATTTTAGCAGAGAAAGGATATATTATGTTTAAATTAAATAATGTTTCAAAAACAATAAAAAAACAGAATGTTTTAAAAGAATTAAATTATGATTTTGAGAAAGGAACAATATATGGATTGTTCGGACCGAATGGATCGGGGAAAACAATGGTATTGCGAGTTTTGTCAGGTTTAGTGATTCCAACGGATGGAGAGGTGGAAATTGATGGAAAGATACTACATAAAGATATTTCTTTTCCACCAAGTGTGGGAATTATTATTGAAAATATGGAGTTACTTCCGAAACTGACTGCACAGGAAAATCTTCAGGCATTATCCCAAATAAAAAAAACTGCTTCAGAGGAAGATATAATTGATACATTAAAAAGAGTAGGTTTAGATACAGATAAGCCTGTAAAGAAGTATTCATTAGGAATGCGTCAAAGATTAAATATTGCACAGGCAATTTTTGAAAAACCAGATTTAATTTTACTAGATGAACCAATGAATGCATTAGATGAAGATGGAGTTAATTTGATATATAAAGTGTTAAAGGAAGAAAAGGAGAGAGGGGCTTGTATCATAATGGCAACACATAATAAGTCTGACTTTAGTTCTGTGTGTGACAAAATATTAAAAGTGTCTGAAGGAAGGATGGTGGAAGTTAGAAATGAAGAGTAAAAGAGTGCATATATCTGTGAAGGCGATTTTGGTTTTGTTAATAATATTATGTGCTTCATCGGCAGGAATAAATTTTTATCTTCATAAAAATTATAAGGAGGCTTTTGCAAAAGATGAAAGCTATATTGAAGATGGTAAGTCCGAGCTAATCGTTTCTAAAGACGAAAAATACAGTTATAGAATTAATAAAGAAGATAATAGTGTAGAAATCATAGCCTACCTAAAAAATGATATGGAAAATTTAGAAGTGCCGGAAACTATAGATGGATTAGCAGTAACTTCTTTAGGAGAGGCATCTTTTGCATATCATGAAGAATTAAAAAGTGTGAAAATGCCGAAAACAATCAATACGATAAAAATGGCGGTTTTCGGATCTTGCGTAAATTTAAAAAAAGTATATTTTCCAGAGGATATTGCAACAATAGATGATTGGGCATTTGGAGATTTTACTGGGACTGTCGTGACTGTCAAAGACTATAATTTATATAATTTCGCCAAAAGTAATGGTGTTATGGTAGAAGACTTGAAGTAAAAGAAAAAATAATCTATTGTTTTATAACAAATGGGCACCAGTAAGGATGCCCATTGTTATTTAATCGTGTGCAGTTGAATATGATTTTTAGATTGTCTTTGGTATAAACTTCAATACAATCATCTTCCGGATTGTAAATTGCAAAATAAACATTATTCATAATAGTATGTCCTTTCACAAATTATTAAAAATCAACATAGTTAGTAGCAATTACATTAGAGACGTAAATCATGATAACAATATGTGAACGCAAATAAAACCTCATAAAATTCATCAGGTCACACAGGGTGTCCAGGGTTCGAACCCCTGGAGGCGCATTGAAAGTCCTCGTTTGGCAGTTAAATCTGTTGGGTAGGGACTTTTTTTTGTGCCTTAGCAATGAATCATGTCTTAGATAGTATTCAAAAAGAACTGCTTCAATTAGCAAACCTTGAAATAATTAGCAAAGTTTGAGATAATTAACGATGTACTAGAATTAACATAGGGAAAGCTGTTGATAATAATTTATATCGTGTGCGCTGCTGATTGCAGCATTGAGGTATAAATATTTACAGATTGAGGTGATATTATGGGAGTTGTTATAACTCATAAACAGATGGAATTTTGGAAAAGAAATATTACGGCGGTCGTGGGTATGCTGATTTTTTCTATGGGCATAAATTTCTTTATCGTGCCCGCTGACCTGTATAATGGTGGAGTGCTTGGTGTCAGTCAGATAATCAGAACATTTCTTGTCAGGTATCTGCATCTTTTTTCGGGAAGTACGGATATTGCAGGTGTTATCAATATGCTTCTCAATGTGCCACTTTTTATTTTGGCATATTTCTCAATAAGTAAGAATTTTTTTGCGAGAACTCTTGTGTGTGTGGTTAGTCAGACTTTGTTTCTGAGTGTTGTGCCGATACCGGCTAAGCCTATTGTTGCGGATGCACTTTCAGCGAGTATCATAGGTGGTATATTTGGTGGTGCAGGTATAGGTATTGCTTTGAGGTCAGGTGGTTCAAGCGGTGGAATGGATATTGTAGGAATGTTCTTTACAAAGAAGTTTAAGGGATTTTCGGTCGGCAGGATTTCACTTATGTTAAATGCCGTCGTGTATGGAATTTGTGCTGTTTTGTTTGGCGTTCAGACGGCAATTTATTGTATAATCTATTCGGCAGTAAGTATGCTCGTGACAGACCGCACTCACACGCAGAATATAAATGCTGAGGTTATTATCTTTACCAAGAAAGAACCTGTTCAGATAATGGATTATATAGTGAAGCAGTTTAAGCGTGATGCTACATGGTGGGAGGCAAAGGGCGGTTATACTGAGGAAAAGACTTATATGACGATTGTTATTTTGTCTAAATATGAGTGTGCACAGCTTAGGAGAGAGTTAAAGCAGATTGATGAGCACGCTTTTGTTGTTGAGAAGGATGGTCTTAACATCATGGGACGGTTTGAAAAACATCTTTGATATTGAATGTGAAAAAAACGGAAAGATACAGGCAAAAAGTACATGAAAGAAGAAAAACAAAGTTACAGGCGGCAGTCGGGGTGCGAAGCAGCTTATAAAATGAAAAAATCGGGAATGAGGGAGGTTTTGGTGTGGGAGAAAATGAAAAAAATCAAAACAAAATGAGATACGAAAAGATTATCATGAATATCTCTTTAATAGGAAGTATTTTGTTTATGCTGTCAGAAGGATTTATGGCATATTATACAAAATCACATTCGCTTTTGATGGATTGTATTTTTGATGTTACAGATTTGATAATGATAGGACCGTTTATGGTGCTCGTACCTCTTTTGTATAAGCCGGTCACGGAAAAAAGACCGTATGGATTTTCGCAGGTGGAGTCTCTCTTTGTAGTTATCAAATACAGCGTTTTGCTTGTTATAACGATTCAGCTCGTGTGGGACAATCTCTATACGATTTTTCACGGGGGCAGGCATGTTGATGGCGGGAGTATCGCTGTTTTTGAGCTTGCGGTATGTGCGGGATGTCTTATAATCTATATTTTAATGTACTATTTCAGCAGAAAATACGCTTCTCTAACGATTCAGGCGGAGATTTACATATGGAAACTGGATATTATCTCAAGCTTTGGTGTGGCGGTTGCTTTTTTTATACAGATACTTGTTAAGAAAACGCAGTTTGCATGGATTGCATATTATGTCGATCCTGTGGTTGCCATAGTGATGGCTTGTTTCCTTCTTATAGAACCGGTGAAAATGATTTTTGTAAATCTGAAAAATCTGGTGCTTTTTGCCCCAGAACAGGATATAATGGATAGTATAAGATTTGTTGCGGAAAAGCATATGGACAAGGTGTATTGTGATATTGAATTTCTTGATGTTATTCAGACGGGAAGAAAAACATGGGTTGAGATTTATTTTAAAAGTCACAATGATCTGATAAATACAAAAATTCTTTTGCAGCTTCGTAATGACATCAGAGCAGAACTTAGAAAGGAGTTTGATCAGGTTTATGTTGAACTTATTCCAAGTCTGCCTGATTAAATTTTGTAAATATGATAATGTACTTTTAAAAGATAGTGACGGTGAAGTGCATTTTAGGCTGACGGATGCATAATAGGTGTGAACGGGACAGCCAATGTAGAGGAGTTGAGCGATATGGGCAGAATACTATCGTATGTGATGTTCGGTTTTTTTGTCTGTACTACGATAATGTCAGCGAGTGTTTTGCGTAGTAGGGAAAAATTAAAAATAAATAATATTCTTTTTGCACTTGTATGTATAGGAAGTTCCATTTGGAGTTTCTGTTTTGGATTTATATGGATTCAGACAGATCCGCTTCGTGCATATTACTGGCGGTGTGCGGGTATGGTCGGCACATTTATGTATATGATATGTGCTATGTTAGTCATTGCAAGATGGTGTGGACAAAAGAGATTGTGGATAAGTGCGATAAAAGGCTTTACTTTTTCGGCAATTTTGCTATATCCGTTTTTAATGCAGAAAAGCAATACTGTATATCATATGTCTGCAATAGGTATGACATATGTGTTTGTTCCGGGAATATGGAACACATTATATGATATATATTGTATTGTGTGTGCTATAGGCTTGTTTGCACTCAGTGGTTTTATGAAAAAAAACGGAGAGCGCAAGTGGGAGCGTATCGTAGGTAAACGCCTGTTGTTTTGCGAGAGTGTTATTGTTGCCGGTATGCTGCTTGATACGATAATGCCGGTGTTTGGATTTAATGCTTTTCCGGGAAGCACACTGTCACAGTTATTTGGGGTGCTGCTTCTTTACAGAATTTATCTTTTTATAAATAAAAATAAAGTTAAGCTGGAAAATGTATCAGAGTTTGTTTACTATTCGGTCAAATCGCCGATTCTTATATATGATTACAATAAGAAACTTAGGATTGTCAATAAAAGTGCGACGGATTTTCTGAAAATTTCAGAACAAAATTGTGAGAATGTTTTGTTTACAGATCTTTTTGAAATGGGAAATGAAAAACTTAAATATGGTGGGTATTCTAATAAGATAGATGTAAGGTGCAGGGCGAATGGTGCTCACTGCCGGCTTGATATAAACCAGATATCTGATGAGTACGGCGAGACAATGGGATATATTATTATCATTGATGATCTTACAGATAAGATAAAGACTATTGAAGCTCTTGAGGCGGCAAGGAAAAGTGCTGAGGCAGCAAGAAAGAGTGCAGATGATGCAAATAATGCAAAGTCAAATTTCCTTGCACAGATGAGTCATGAGATAAGGACACCGTTAAATACGGTGCTGGGAATGAATGAGATGATTTTGAGAGAGTCTGACTCTGAGACGGTTTCAAAGTATGCTTCGTACATAAAAAATGCGGGACAGACATTGCTCGGTATTATAAATGATATTCTTGATCTGTCTAAGCTTGAGGTGGGTAAGACAAATATAGTTGCAGAGGATTATAATCTTAAGTTTGTAATCAATGATATAATCAATCTTGTTTCTTTGAAAATCAGGGAAAAGGGGCTTAAGTTCCGGCTTGATATGGCAAAGGATATTCCAATGTATCTGCATGGTGATGTTTTGAGAATTAAGCAGGTTATCATCAATATCATGAACAATGCCGTTAAATATACGGATAAGGGTCAGATTACGCTCGGTGTCGGCTGGGAAAAGGCTGATAAGGAGAGTATAATGCTGATATTTGAGATAAGAGATACCGGGCGTGGTATAAAAAAGAAAGATATTGAAAGGATTTTTTCACCGTTTGAGAGGGCGGAAGAACAGCGAAATCATACGATAGAGGGGAATGGACTTGGTCTTGCCATCACAAGAAAACTCGTAAGGCTTATGGGTGGAGAGATAAGTGTGAGGAGTGAATTTGGAAAAGGTTCCGTTTTTGAAGTCCAGATATTGCAAAGGATAGTGCACGAGAAGAACGGTGAAAATGTTTTGAAGCTGCAAAACAGGGAAAAACATGAGGATACACATATAAGTGCACCTGATGCAAAAATTCTTGTTGTCGATGATGTTGAAACAAACAGGATAGTTGTAAAAGAACTGCTTCGTGTCACTGATATAAATGTGGAGGTTGCAAGCAGCGGAGAGATGTGCCTTGAACTTATGAAAAACAACAGGTATGACCTTGTTCTTCTTGATCATATGATGCCAGGAATGGACGGGATAGAGACATTAAAACTTATAAGAAAAATGGAAAATTCACCTAATAAAGATACTCCGGTCATAGCGATGACTGCAAATGCGGTTCTTGGAGCAAAGAGTATGTATCTGTCAGAGGGATTTGACGATTATATTTCAAAGCCGATAGGCTATATAGAACTTGAAAATCTTATAAAGCGGTATGTGGACTGTAAAAGAGCTTAACACTGTAATCGTTGCCGGTCACACAGTAGGTTGAACAGTAACAGGCAACAGAGAGGATTGTGAATATCTGCTTGGATTTTATTGAAAAATGTCAGAATATAGTTTATACTGATTTTATGTGTCGTAACAGTTCAGCCATAAAAAGATAGTTGGCAATGCAATGAGCTTGTTCATTGTATTGTTAAGTACCTTTTTATGGTAGAATAGCCTTTCATTTCTGAAATGAAATAAACATAAGCTGCATAGCAGCGACTGACAGCTTGCTGGCAGGTTTATGAATGTAAGAAATGAAAGGCTGAACTGTTACTATGTGTCTGCGTGGATTGTGAATATCCTTGACATTTTTTTTAGAGGGTATATTTATATGAAGAAAAATATGCATAAAGAAAAGAAAAAGCATAAAAAAAACAGTAAAAAGAGAAAACAGGTCGGAATTTTGTTTGTGCTTATCGGAGTTTTGCTTATTTTGGTATTTGGATTTGGTGAGTACCAGAGATATAAAAGTGCTATTGAGATTAGAAAACTTCAGCAGCTAAAAGAAGCTTCAAGTGACAATGGAAACGGGATTGATACATCAAAAATACTTCCGGAGTACAGAAATCTGTATAAGACAAACTCAGACCTTGTCGGATGGCTTGTGGTGAATGGCACACAGATAAATTATCCGGTGGTTCAAAGTACCGTATATCAGGAGTTTTATCTTGACCATAATTTTGACGGTGAGGATGACGAGTCGGGAGCAGTTTTTGCCGATGCCCGCAATGATGTTTTTAAACCGGATGACAATGTTATATTGTATGGACATAATATGAAAAACGGTTCTATTTTTGGAACGCTCCAATATTATCTCGATAAGTCATATTATGAGAAACACAAGACTATGTCATTTGATACTTTGTATAAAAGATATGATTATCAGATTGTGGCTGTAGGGCTTTCCAAGATAACGGATGAGTCTGCTGATACTTTTAAATATTATGATTTTCTTAATGCAGACAGTGAGAAGGAATTTGACAACTTTAAAGAAAAGATTAAAAGTCTGGAAGTTTATGATACAGGGGTTAAAATGAAATATGGGGATAAGCTTATAACTTTGTCTACTTGTAACAGCGTAGAAAAAAACGGAAGACTTTTTGTTATTGCAAAAAGAAATTGAGATTAATGTGAAAAAATTTAACTCACAAGATTTGTGTCTGTGCACATTTGACACAAACTTAACGGATATAAAAAGTGTGCAGAAATGAGGATAGTATGAAATTGATAAAAAAGGTAATGGTTTTTGTTGTAGTTATGGCATTATGTATGTACGGAGCAGGTTTTGCATCTGCTGATGAAAATGATACATATTCAGTTACATATAATCTCACGGGGCTCACGGCATCATCACAGGAAACAACCGTAAATCAGGGAAGTTCAATGAGCATCACGCTTACTCCTCAGGATGGATATACACTTCCTGACAGTGTTACGGTTACGATGAACGGTGCAACGCTTACTGATGGATATACATATGAAAACGGTGTTCTTACCATAGATGAAGTTTATGGAAATACTGTTATCACAGCTAAGGGTAAAGGCGGTTCGAGTGGAGAATCCACATATAAGGTTTCGTATGACTTTTATGGTGTTACGGCGAGCAAGGGTGAAAGCAATGTAAAGGCAGGAACATCTTTTTCTGTCAAGCTTACTGCAAATGACGGATATAAACTTAAAAGTTCAAAAGTTTCAGTTGCCGTAGACGGAAAGAAAGTTTCAGGCGGATATTCATACGACAGTGGAGTATTGACAATAGACTCGGTTTCGGGGGATACTACTATTATAGCGATAGCTGACAAATCGGGTTCAAGTGACAGCAAATCAAAGAAGAAAAAGACGACTGCAAAAAAAACTACGAACAAGAAAAAGTCAACAGGCAATAAGAGTAAAAGCGGCAGTGGTACGAGCGGTACTAAGTCAGGAAGTTCAAAGTCTGTACAGGCTCTTAAAAGGTCGGGAAAAGCACCGGTTAATTATCATACAGGCAGCTATAAAGCTCCGAAAACAGGACAGGATTTTGATACAAGATATGCCGGAGCAGCAGGAATTGTGTTTATCGGTGTTGGACTTGTATTGTTAAAGAGAAGAAAAATTGTATAAATGATATTAATATGCAGGGGGCAAAATGTTTTTTGCTCCTGGTGCCCCACTGCTTTACGAACATTTTCCTATACAATAAAAAAGATTCCACTTTCGTGGAACCTAAGAAATAGAATATGTTGCAATGCGCCTCCAGGGGTTCGAACCCTGGACACCCTGATTAAGAGTCAGGTGCTCTGCCAACTGAGCTAGAAGCGCATATATTGTCTTTTTTTAACTCGACAACAATCAGATTATATCAGAATGTTTATGCAAATGCAAGCACTTTTTTTGAAAATACGGATTTTATTTTGTGACCATTATTTTTTTGAACAGTATTTGTAGCTGCCTTATATTTGTGATTTTGTGACAGCAAAAGTAACAGTTCAGCCTTGCATTTCTTACATTCATAAACCTGCCAGCGAGCTGTCAGGTTTATGAATGTAAGAAATGCAAGGCTATTCTACCATAAAAAGCTACTTAACAATACAATGAACAAGCTCATTGTATTGCCAATTATCTTTTTATGGCTGAACTGTTACCAAACAGCAAAATCTATTCCAAAAAAATCTGGCATATGCCATATAAGAGTGCTATACTTAGAGGGAAGTGTGTTATTGTTCACTCGCAAACACATTAGTTTTCAGGCTATGAATTTATGAGTGGATTTTACATTGGGCTAGATGCAGTTAAGTATAGAAATGAGGTTTGAAATGATAGCAAAAAAGATGGTTAAATATGTTGAAGGAAGTTCTGTAATCCGTGCCATGTTTGAGGAAGGAAAGAAAATGGCGGCAAAATACGGAGCAGAAAATGTATATGATTTCAGTTTGGGTAATCCGAGCACACTTCCACCTAAAGAAGTGAATGAAGCAATTATTGATATTGCATCTAACGAGGATCCAAATCGTTTACATGGATATATGAATAATTCTGGTTTTGAGGATGTAAGAGAAGCTATAGCACAGTCACTTAATAAAAGGTTTGACACACATTTTTCCCAGAAAAATATTTTGATGACGGTAGGTGCGGCAGGAGGTCTTAATGTTATTCTTAAGTCTATAATAGACCCGGAGGATGAGGTTATCGCATTTGCACCGTATTTTGGAGAGTACAATAATTATGTGGCAAACTTTGATGGAAAGATAGTTGCGGTTTCTCCTAATCCACCATCATTTCAGCCAAATATAAAAGAATTTGCGGAAAAGATAACACCTAAGACAAAGGCGGTTATCATAAACAATCCAAACAATCCTACGGGAGTTGTATATTCGGAGGAGACGATAAAGGAGCTTGCAAAAGTCCTTGAGGACAAGCAGAAAGAATACGGAACGGCGATTTATCTTATAGCTGACGAGCCTTACAGAGAGCTTGCATACGATGGGGTCGAAGTTCCATATCTTACAAAATATTATGATAATGCTATTGTTGGGTATTCATACAGTAAGTCATTGTCACTTCCGGGAGAGCGTATCGGTTATCTTGTTATTCCTGATGAAGCAGACGATTTTGAAAATCTTATTGCGGCGGCAAATGTTGCAAACAGGATTTTAGGATTTGTAAATGCACCGTCACTTCAGCAGCTTGTTATAAAGAAATGCCTTGATGCGAGCACTGATATTTCAATTTACGACACAAATCGTACACTTTTGTATGATAAACTTACATCACTTGGCTTTGAGTGTGTAAAGCCGCAGGGTGCTTTCTATCTCTGGATGAAAACGGCAGAGCCTGATGATGTGGAATTTGCGGCAAAGGCAAAAGAGTTTAATCTTTTGATAGTTCCGGGAAGTTCATTTATGTGTCCGGGATATGTAAGGATTGCTTACTGTGTGGAAAAGGCGATGATAGAAAGGTCGTTTGCGGCATTTGAGAAGCTTGCACAGAGTTATGGATTGAAATAAACAAGCCGCTGAAAAATAAAAACACAGCTAAATTTTTCACTAAAGAATAAATGGTTAAAAAGTAAAAAAATAAACAAATAATGATATAAAAACAGAATGAGCGGCTGAAAAATAAAAATTTAAATAAAATTTTCTATAAAAACGGCGGAAAAGCCGATAAGACAATAAATCAGACGGAGGATTACCATGAGCAGTTGGAAAGATAATTTAAGAACTATAGACCCATATGTACCGGGAGAGCAGCCACAGCTTAGTGATATGATAAAGTTAAACACTAACGAAAATCCATATCCACCATCACCGAAGGCAAGGGATGTGCTGACAAATTTCGCACTTGATACACTCAGGCTTTATCCGGATCCTGATTCGTCACTTCTCGTAAATGCGATAGCAAAAAGATATGAGGTTGGAGCGAACCAGGTATTTGTCGGTGTGGGTTCTGATGATGTGCTTGCGATAGCGTTTATGACATTTTTTAACAGCAAAAAACCGATACTTTTTCCGGATATAACATATTCATTTTATGATGTGTGGGCAACACTTTTTAATATTCCGTTTGAAAGACCGGCTTTGGATGATGATTTCAATCTTGTGGCAGCAGATTATTATAAGGAAAACGGCGGAGTTGTTATTGCAAATCCAAATGCACCAACAGGTATCGTGCAGAATGAGAGTTTTCTGAGAGATGTTATAGAACATAATCGTGATGTTGTTGTTATAATAGATGAAGCTTATGTTGATTTTTGCGGAGAGTCTGCCTTATATTTGACAAAAGAGTACGATAATGTGCTTATTGTTCAGACTTTTTCAAAGTCACGCTCAATGGCAGGCATGAGAATAGGCTATGCCATGGGAAATCCTGAGCTTATCAAGGCTATGAATGATGTTAGATTTTCATATAACAGTTATCCAATGACAAGACTTTCAGTTGCTTTAGGTGTTGCTGCTATTGAGGATGAAGATTATTTCCAGGCAACTAAAAATCAGATAATCGAGACAAGAGAGTGGACTAAAAAAGAACTTAAAGCACTTGGCTTCACTTTTGGTGACTCAAAGACAAACTTTATCTTTGCAAAACACAGTACGGTGGATGCGGAAGTGATTTTTGATAAACTTCGTGAAAAACATATTTTTGTAAGACATTTTTCGGGTGAACGCATAAGAAACTATCTTCGTATATCAATAGGAACGATGGCTGAGATGGAAAAATTCATTGACGAGTTAAAGAAAATAGTATAGTATAAAAAAATATGGATGTTTTGCAACTGTATCATACTGGAGGGTAAAGATGAAAAAAGTAATAACTTACGGAACATTTGACCTGCTTCATGTAGGGCATATAAACATATTAAGAAGAGCGAAAGAACTTGGTGATTATCTTATAGTTGTACTTTCAACGGATGAGTTCAATGCCATAAAGAATAAGAAGGCATATTACTCATATGAGGATAGAAAGCAGATTCTTGAAGCGATAAGATATGTCGATAAAGTTATTCCTGAAAATACATGGGAACAGAAAATTTCAGATGTTGTAGATAATGATATAGATGTGTTTGTTATGGGACATGACTGGGAAGGCAAGTTTGACTTCCTTAAAGATTATTGTGAGGTTGTGTATCTGCCACGAACAGAGGGAATTTCTACATCAAAGATAAAAAAAGATTTAGGTATTAATGGTCAGAAAAAAGAGGACTGATAAACCTGAATATTTTAACACTAGCAGCTAATAGTGTTATGAGCAGACAGCAGAGCGGGTTGCGAATATCCGCCTGACTTAAAAGGTGGGACTGTTGGTGACGACAGTCCCTTACAAGTGTTTAGAAAGGATTTTTAAGATGTTTATAAATAAGGCGAGGGCAAAAATGGTAAGCGGTTACCATGTGTTGAAAAACAATGCCAGAAGAATACTGAAAAGAGCACCAAAAATGAAGTTTTTTTATGGCAGCTATTATAAGCACTGTCCTGTTGTGGAGAACAGGATATTGTTTGAGTCGTTTCATGGTTCGACAATCTCAGATTCTCCGTTTTATATTTTAAAGGAACTTTTATCGAGAGAAGATGCGGACAAATATGAGATTTATTATAGTACAAATCCACAGGACTATGAGACACACAAGAAATTTATTGAAGCAAATAACATTCCGGTTAAGCTTGTAAGTATTACTTCTTATAAATATTTAAAGGTACTTGCAACAGCAAAATATCTTATTAATAACAGTTCGTTTCCGGTGTATTTTATAAAAAAGGATGAGCAGGTTTATCTTCAGACCTGGCACGGAACACCGTTAAAGACTCTTGGAAAGCAGATGCGCAAGGGTATCGAGTCAATGTATAATGTTCAGCATAACTTCTTGCAGGCCACTTATCTTATGCATCCAAATGAGTTCACCAAAAATGCGATTATGGAGGATTACAATCTCAATCCTTTATATACGGGAAAAGTTGCACTCAGCGGTTATCCGAGAAACAGTATCTTTATGGATAAGGAAAAGGCGAAAGAGGTTAGAAAGCAGCTTGGCATTGAGGACAAGGTCGTATATGCATATATGCCTACATGGCGCGGTACGAGCAATCATTCAGTAAATCAGAATGCCTACGGCAGGGAAGTTACGAAGATGATGCAGTACCTTGATAAAAACCTCAAGGATAACCAGATTTTATATGTAAACTTCCATCCGATACTTAAAAACAGCATACAGCTTGGAGATTATAAACATATTAAGAGCTTTCCGGCTGAGGTTGATAAATATGAATTTTTAAATAGTGTTGATGCACTTATAACGGATTATTCAAGTGTATTCTTTGACTTTTCAGTTACGAGAAAGCCTATTATCCTCTATATGTATGACTATGATAAATATATGTCAGACAGAGGAACTTATTTTGATATAAAAGAACTTCCTTTTGTAAAACTTTATGAACTCGAAGATTTAAAGGAATGGCTTGTATCTGAAAAGATACTCGGTGCAAGCTATGATGATGGAGATTATTGCGAGAAGTTCATCAAATATGATTCGCTCGATGCACCTGCTAAAATGCTCGACCTTGTATTATACGGCAAGGAAGACGGCATGATAGTTGAGGATTATTCAGAAAACAGACAGAAACCCAGAAGAATCATACATCCTAAGAAAGCATCGACAAAAGGTGACTTTGAAGTTATCAAACAGTTTTCAAAGGATAACGATATTGTACAGTTTGAGAAGAAGTGGTTTAGAAAAAAGGTCAGTTGCATATTGTATGATGATTACAATTATGACTTTGATTATGTCATAATCACAAATACAACACCGAGAACCTACTGGGAAGAGTTTTTGTACAAGCTTGGTGTTAAATCTGTCATTGCAAGACTGCAGGAGAGAGAACTTAAGAGAACTTTCCCTAATTTAAAGGTTCAGACACCGTATCTCAGAGAGTTTTATATTGCAGCGGAGGGCTGTGGTACAAGAAATACTGAGAGAATACCGGTTGAGTCAGATATAGAGAGCGGTGAAAATGGGATTACATTAACCGTAAGAAATAAAGAGCGTTTTGTACCACTCAGTTTTATGCTTCTTGAGAAAGATTATTCTATATTGTGTATGAGAGAACTTTCAGACGAGGAGAGAAAGAACGGAGTTATTCACGAAGATTTCAAAAAATGGAATGAAAAAATGTCGCCGGTCGGAAGATACCAGCTTGCAGCCGAATTTGTGGACATGGAGTCCGAAGAAAAATTTATCGGAACATTCTATTGTCCTGAAATTGCTAAAAAAGCAGATGCAGGGGCAGAAAAGTATGATAAGCCGGATGCATATCTTGCTCCGTGCATAATAGAAAAAGTCGGGGATCCGGACAGCATACGCTTCTATGAAGAGGGAAAAGTGGCTGTTATTCCATATTCAAGAAATGGAGACAGAACGATTTCAATCACGCTCCGCAGACCGGAGAAGATTGTTGATGAGTACACACAGGCAAAGATTAAAAAGATTAAGTCCAGCAAAAACACCTGTACCGTATATATGAAGATGAGAAAGCAGGATGGTCTTAAGATTAAGGATGTAGTGCTCCGATACAGAAGTGCACTTACCTATGACATTCCAGTCAAATACGATATAAAGGAAAATGATGTTCATTATTTTATTACCGCATATATCAATTTTGCTGAGATGAACTTAAGAGAGCTTTATTGGGATTTAAGAATACTTGCAGACAAACATGGCTTTGAAAATGAGATAAGGGCAAGATTTGTAAATAATTACTGGAAAAATAAATTTTATATCACAAACAGACAGTATTCGGCAGGCGAGGGGCATATGACATTCCCTTATTATACAAAGGGAGGCTGTCTTGCATTCCTCTACCGTCAGGATTCAGAATATGATGCGTATTCGACGAAAGTTAAAGAGATAGCTGCGAGCGGAATATATGTACTGTTTAAGCCTTTATTAAAGAGAAAGAAGATATGGCTTGTATATGAGAAATTCTGTTCGATGGCACAGGACAACGGATATTATTTCTTTAAGTATTGTATGGAAAATCTCTCGGATGAGGAGAAGAAAAATATTTATTATGTAATAGATAAGAAAGCTCCTGATTATGAGAAGATTAAAGAATATGATGACCATATAATACAGTTTATGAGCCTGAAACATGTTTTATATGTACTTGCCGCCGTATTGTATGTTGCATCGGACTCCAGAACGCATCTTTACGCATGGAGATGCAAGACGAGTCTTATCAGGTCAAAGATTGACAAACGACCTATATTCTTCCTCCAGCATGGAGTTACGGCTCTTAAACAGGTCGGACCACTGTTTGGAAGAAAGGGAAGCAGTCCTATGACCTATTTTGCGACAACTTCAAAGTTTGAGCAGGATATAGTAGTAAAATATCTTGATTATTCCGAGGCAAAATCACCTATTACGGGATTTACAAGATGGGATGTTCTTGAGGATACTTCGACAAAAGATGATAAACTTATACTTCTTATGCCGACATGGCGTTCATGGCTTGAGGAGGTAAGTGATGAAGATTTCTTGAAGAGTGAATATTACAAGAATTATTCAAGTCTTCTTCAGAGCGAGCGGCTTGACGCTATATTGGAGAAGAACGATGCAAGGATGATATTCTACATTCATCCAAAGTTTGCAGGATACCTTAAGAACTTCAAAAAAACGGGTGAGAGAATAACATTGGTTCCATTTGGACAGAAGCCATTAAATGAGATTATGAAAAAATGTCATTTACTTATAACAGATTATTCAAGTGTATGCTGGGATGTTTATTATCAGAAGAAACCGGTAATCTTCTATCAGTTTGACCTTGACCATTATAATAATGCTCATGGAAGTTATATTGATATGGAAAATGAATTGTTTGGACGACACGCATATGAGAAAGAGGAACTTATAGATAATATAGAAGACTGCATAAATAAAGATTTTGCACTTTTGCCGGATGATGAGAAAAATCACAATCATTACTTTGAGTATATAGATGATAAGAACAGTGAGCGTACTTATATCTATCTTAAGAGTAAAGGATATTAATATTGTTAAAATATTCGCAGCGCCCGTAGTTGTTATACCGGACGCTGCGAATTTAGGTTTAATAATGGTGTGACTGCCGGAAGTTTGGGGCAATCCGGGAATATATGGTAACACATTATTAACACAAATTTGCGGTAATATAGAAGAATAGGGTGAAAACAGGATAAGAAAGAGGTAATTTATGAGGTTGAGAAAACAAATAAGCTTATTTTTAAGTTTTGCAATTTCAATAACATCAATGAATGTTACGGCTTTAAGTAACAGTATATCGGGAATGACAAAGAAAGCAAAGGCTGCTGATATAGTTCTGGCAAGCAGTCCGGAGCCGACAAGCAATGCATCTGCGGCAGCTATGGATGCGGATATGAGAGTTATATTTACTACAGACATTCATGGTCAGGTGGTCAATTATGATTATCAGTCGGCGAAGGAAGTAAACAGAGGTCTTAATAAGGCATATACGCTTGTTAAAAAGGCGAGAAATGAGGTTGGAACAGGAAATTATCTTACATTTGACCTCGGTGACAGTGTGTATGATTTTACTACAGATTACATATATAATCATGAGCCTGAGGCATTGCAGCCGGTTTATAATGCTATGACAATGATAGGTTATGATGCCATCACGCTTGGAAATCATGACTTTGATTATGGATATGATTATCTGGTAAGTCAGCTTGAAACATCAGGACTTGAACAATCCTGTGTGTTATCAAATGTTTATAGTGCTGCCGATAATAAGAGTATATTCGGTGTTGAGAATAAGATAATCGAAAAAAACATTACCAATGATGAAGGTCAGGTAATGACTGTAAAAATTGGTATATTGGGTGAAACGGTACCATCGCTTTCAAGCAAGACAGAGAAATATAAAGGAAAACTCGTGACGGAAGATATCCTTGAGAATGCAAAGAAGCAGGCGGCTGCACTTAAGAAAAAAGGGGCAGATATAGTAATTGCACTGGCTCATTCCGGTTTCGGAACGGACAATCCGAAGAAAAAAGCCGGGGATATGGCTTATATGCTCACAACGGTAAGTGATATAGATTTAGTGCTTGCAGGACATGAACATATAGATTTTCCGACCGGATCTTCAAGTGATGCACATTATTCACTGCCAAATGTTGACCTTAAGACAGGTCTTGTAAATGGAAAAAGACTTATCATGGTTCAGGACAGTTGTCGTGGCATCGGAGTTGTTGATTTAAATCTCAAGAGAGATGAGACAGGAAAGATAGTAGTCGGTGACTCTAAGTATGAGATAAGAAAAACAAAGAAAGACACTTCTTGTGATGAAGCTATTACCGGGACCATGTCAAAATGGGATAGTGTTCTTAAGACATATTGCAATACGGAGATAGGAACTATCGCAAGCGGAGACAGATGGAATAACTATTCAGCATTGCTTGAGAGCAATGAGATAATCCAGACGGTTCACGAGGCACAGCTTGACTATGCGGCACGGTTTGTTGAAGCCAATAAATCAAAGTACGGAAGCTGGCCAATAGTCTCGTTGGCGAGATATACGAAGTATGGTGGAGAAAGTGGAGGAGATTATGCTGATATTTCAGGCAAACTGATGGAGGGTAATCTTGATACTATTGCGAACTACCACAGGTATGTATATATATATTCAATGACCGGAAAACAGCTTAAAGAATGGCTGGAGTGGGCTGCATCTATATATCAGACTACGGGAACTTCAAAGGACACTAAGTGGAACAATATCATATTGTCAGATTATATAAATAAAACCGGTGGAAATTCGCTGGTACAGGAACCTTATCTTGGCGACTGGAGTGAGTTTTTTCAGTGCAGCGGTATAGAATATACGATTGATCCAAGTGCTGCACCGAGATATGATGTGAACGGAAGTTATTTAAATGACACAAACAGGATTACTTCGATGACCTACAATGGCAATCCTATAAGTGATGACCAGAATATCGTACTTGTGACGGATAAGATTACACCACATATGCAGTGTGATGCAAATGCAGGCGTAAATGACAATATACTTCAGAGTTCACATGACAATCTTCAGGATGTTATAGAGGAGTACCTGAAGGAAAAGGCACAGATAAGTGATCTCAAATTAAATATCTCACAGAATTGGCAGCTTAATCTTCCGGACGATTATAAATTCCTTATGGAAAGCGGCAAGTCAGGTGAGAGTCTGCTGCTTGCAAAGAACTGGTGTAAAGGTGTTTATGATACAATGGGTTATTTCAATTATTATAATTGTAATACAGGTGTACAAAATAGACAGGATGATATGATACCGTCAGTTGTCGTATCGGAGACAAGCAAGGCAGATACAAAGAGCAGTGTTCCGGTAAGAGTTGTGGCAAATGCAAAATCAGGAATAACCGTCAAAAAGTATGTTAAGGGGGACTATGATAAGGACTCTGAGGTATGGAATCTGACACCGGCAAGTGGTGGTGCTATAACAATGGATTCAGATACTTTCAGTGTGTCAGAAAACGGTGTCTATTCAGTTTATGTTGAGAGCGGAAACGGAAAATCAGTAATTGAGAAAGTTGCGATTACCAATATTTATCCGACTTCGCTTATAGCACCGATAGTAGGAACAGTTACAAATATTGATGATGAGGTTACAGGTACTGCGTATCCAAATCTTACGGTAAATGTTAAGATTGGTTCTAAAGTTTATAAGGCATCAGTAAATGTCAAAGGAAAGTTTACTGTTAAGATACCGGTACAAAATGCAGGGAAAAAGATTACGGTATATGTTTCCGATAAGAGTGGTGACAAGAGCAAGAGCACGAGTGTTACCGTCAAGAGAAATGGACCAAACAGCCCTAAGATTACATCTGTTAAAAATAACGGTTATGAGATAAAAGGAAATACAAATGACAGCAATGTCAAGGTTTATGCGGTTATTGGCAAAAATGTGTATGTTTCAAAGGCAATAGGTTCTTCTTATTATAAGAAGTGTAACGGTTACGATAAGAAACTTAAGATAAAGAAAGTTAATGTTGTCATAAAAAGCAATGGAGACTATACGATAGCTATTCCTAATCAGTATTCAGGAACAAATGTATCTGTATATTCGGTTGATAAACTTAGCAGAGTGAGCCATGTCAGAAATAAAAAGGTTTCAAAGAGTGCACCGAATAAACCGACTATCTACACGGTTTCAAGTTCCGACCGATATGTATTCGGAAAAGTGCCGGATAGTGGAAAGTGTACAGTTATATTGAAGCGTGGCAAGAAAAGCTATAAAGCAAAAGCGGATGCAGATGGTTATTACAGAATAACATCACCGAGGCTGCACGCTAAGGAGACTATCACGATATATGCACAGGACAAGGTAAAAGGCAAAGTAAGGACAGGTGTATCTAAGAGTAAAACCGTAAGCTCAGCATATGATGTTTACAAGAAGCACAGAAATACTAATCTTCATATAGGTAAGGTGACAAATAAGAGTACCTATGTGACAGGAAGATGGGCTAAAGGTAAAGCTACGGTATATGTGTTTGTGGATGGTATAGTATATGTCAGAAAGACAGGTTCAAACGGCAAGTTTAAATTTAAGCTGAAAAAGCGTGTTGCTGTAGGAACAGGAATCTATGCTACGATAAGGAAAGGGCATGGCAAATCAATAAAGGCGATGCGTAAGTGGAAAGTTGTGCTTGGAAAACCAAGTACGCCAAATATATATGGAAGACTTACGACGAGAACCACAAAGATAATCGTGCTTACAAGAGAAAAGTGTCCGAGAGTAGTATTAAGAATCGGAAAACACAGATATACAAGAAGAAAAAACAGCGGTTATTCTAAGAGAATGCACAGATACCGCTATATATTTAAGATTAGAAGGTATCCGTATAGGACACATCTGAGAGCTTTTGCAACAAATAGTGCAGGAACAAGTCAGAGTAAATTAAGGATTATCAGATAATGGATAAAGCGGGGAGGCAGAAGTGCCTCCCCGAAGTCTTAGGTGAATAAAGTAACAGTTCAGCATTTGAAAATACAATGAACAAGCTTATTGTATTGCCAATTATCTTTATATGGCTGAGCTGTTACAAAAAAAAATTAAAAAAATTGAAAAAAGTTGTTGACAAACAGTGCAACATAATGTAATATATATCTTGCGTCACGGGAAAGCGGTTAGCGAGTAAAGCGAAAGCGAGAAAGCAAACAACTCGGGGTGTGGCTCAGTTTGGCTAGAGTACCTGATTTGGGATCAGGGGGTCGCAGGTTCGAATCCTGTCACCCCGACTGGTGACGCATTAAATAAATAAAGCGGGAAACACATTTGTTTCCAAATGTGCGGGTGTAGTTCAATGGTAGAACACCAGCCTTCCAAGC
>UMHZ01038243.1_pt1 | contig 26361 bp, 20 predicted proteins | sample 1965671 | NCBI WGS metagenome assembly UMHZ01 (sample SAMEA4836111, study PRJEB28245) | human gut metagenome | biome: gut microbiome; material: fecal sample | place: Denmark | collected 2008 | reverse complement strand
TGAAAGTACCGGTCGCATCCGGATGCTCACTGAAATACTGTTTTGCTGCGTCTAAATCCGTGCTAAACTTAACCGGGTCACCGGATGCGGGCGTGAAAGTATAAAAAGACGCAGTCTCAAAATGGTCAACGATTGTCTGCGCAGCCCCGTCTCCGCGCGTAACAGTTCCACTGGCCTGATACGGTGTTTCAATCTCGGCCTGAAGGGCTGCAAGTTTGGCCTGCAATGCACCTACACCGCCTTCCAGAAACTCTTCGGAGCTTTTCGTAACCTGTTTGGTTTCAACCACTGCGCCATTGGAATCCTTAACGGAGACATTGGCTGTTACATTGACTTGTGTGTGATATGTGTGCTTGAGGTCATTAAGGTATGTTACTCCCTGCGGAAGGAAATCGATCTCGGCCGCAAACGCCGTCATCGGCACAATGGATAGTGCCAAGCACAAAGTCAGCAGAACAGCCAACAGCCTTTTGAGTTTTGTTTTCATATAATTTTCTCCTTTCTGCGACCATCGCCGCATAAAAAATCAATGCTAAAATTGTCTGTTTCTACTGCCACATTGAAAATGGACGGAAACGATCCATAACCTAATGAAGCGTATTTAGGACATTGTTTTGCAATATCATTTTACCATAGGTCAAGAGAGAATTTCAGTATAGTTCCCGAAGTGTCAATTGACTCTTTTGGAAATTTATATAGGACTTCTATTCCCTTTTGTGAACAAACCCGTTATAATACTATTAAATGAAGGGCAGCGAGGTGGTTTTTATGGACTTTAATTACAAACTGAATGAATATATGGAGCGTCTTTCCTGTACTGCAAGAGAGCTTTGCAGCTTGTCCGGAATCTCGGCAGCCTCTTTCAGCAGATACAGAAACGGGGAGCGTGTACCGGAATTGGGAACAAAGCCCTTTGAGGGATTATGCAGTGCCATTGCACAAATTGCCGTACAAAAAGGAATCACGGACATTACGACAGACTCCGTCAAAGCGTCTTTTCTTGCTTGCGAGGATTTTGTATCGATCGACAAGGAGATTCTCCGACAGAACTTTAACACGCTTCTTATCGCCCTGAATATCAACCTGACGAGATTGTGTCAGTACATAAACTATGATGCTTCCGCCATTTTTCGTATCCGAAACGGCACAAGAAATCCGGGAAATTCCGAACAGTTTGCCTCTGCGGTTGCTTCCTTCGTGGCAAGGGAGAATCAGACTCCGCCGGAAATTTCTGCCGTGGCGGAGCTTATTGGTTGTACCGCCGACAAAATTCAGGATATATCAGTACGTCATTCCAAAATTAAAGGCTGGCTTTTGGAGCGACGGGCGCAGAAGACCGGAAGTGACAGCATATCAGAGTTCCTACATAAGCTGGATGAATTTGATCTGAATGAGTATATCAAGGTTATCAAATTTGATGAATTGAAGGTTCCGTCCGTACCGTTTCAAGTTCCGACCTCTAAGACCTATTGGGGAATAGAAGAAATGATGGAAAGCGAGCTGGATTTCTTAAAAGCGACGGTACTATCTAAATCCATGACTCCTGTAATCATGTACAGCGATATGCCCATGAAAGAGATGGCGAAAGATCCGGATTTCCCGAAAAAGTGGATGTTCGGTATGGCGATGATGTTGAAAAAAGGATTACATCTCAATCAAATCCATAATCTTGACCGTTCCTTCGACGAGATGATGCTGGGGCTTGAAAGCTGGATTCCGATGTATATGACCGGACAAATTTCGCCGTATTACTTCAAGAATGCGCAAAATAACGTCTTCCTGCACCTTTTGAAGGTGTCCGGAGCGGCAGCTCTTTCGGGTGAAGCCATTGCCGGATACCATTCCGATGGAAAATACTATCTTACAAAATCAAAGCGCGAAGTGGAGTATTATCGAAAACGGGCGGAGAAAATGCTGAAAAATGCCTATCCACTGATGGATATTTACCGCAGTGAACAGGAAAACAAATTGAGTACCTTCCTGCTATCCGATGTTGGAAAGGCGGGCAACCGCCGAAGCATTTATTCTACGCTGCCGCTGTACACAATCAGCGAGGAGTTGCTCAACCGGATTCTGACCCGCAACGGTGTGGGAATCGACCAAAAAGATCGTATCAAAAAATATGCCGCAGCTCAAAGGCAAAGAGTGTTGTCGCTCCTATCATTCGAAACACTTGAAGACGAGGTACCGACCTTTCGCCCGAGTGATTTCAAAGAAAGACCGCCGGTTTTAGAACTTTCGGCGCTATTCTATGAAACAGACATTACGTACAGTGAAGAAGAATATACAGCTCATCTGAGAGAAACAATGGCATTTGCCGAGCAGAATATGAATTACACAGTAAAATGCTCTACAGTCCACGCTTTTGATAATCTGCAAATTTTGATTCATGAGGGGAGCTGGGCAATGGTATCCAAAGGGATATCGCCTGCAATCCATTTTGTCATTCGTCACCCTAAATTGCGTAGTGCGATAGAGAACTTTATTCCACCGATAACAGAAATCAAATAGCAAAGAGCACATAAAAGAGATGTATAGAAAAAGGGGAAATCGGCTAATGCCGATTTCCCCTTTAATTGGGATTCTTTTTTTGTACTTGTTTTAGTACAAGTTTACATCTGTCTTGTCAGATGTAAAGAAAAGATGTATAATTTCAAAAACTGAGCAATTTTAATGTGAAGGGATAGGAGAAGGAAATAAATGGAACACGTAAAAGCAGATGTGGTAATTGTAGGAACGGGCGTGGCAGGATTATTTGCCGCTTTACATTTACCAAAAGACAAAAAAATTCTTATGATTACGAAAGATGAACTTGAAAACAGTGATTCTTTTTTAGCACAGGGCGGAATCTGTGTGGAACGAAATGAAGAGGATTATGATTCTTTTATGGAAGATACGTTGAAAGCCGGTCATTATGAAAACCGCAGAGAATCCGTGGATATTATGATTCGTTCTTCAAGAGAAGTGATTAACGAACTGATCGACTGCGGAGTAGAATTCCATAAAAAAGAAAACGGAGAGCTGGCTTATACAAGAGAAGGCGCGCATTCTAAATCAAGAATTTTATATCATCAGGATGTGACAGGAAAAGAAATTACAAGTAAGCTGCTTGCCTGTGTACAGAAAATTTCTAATGTAGAACTTTTGACACAGACCACAATGATTGATATACTGGAAGAGAAAAACCAGTGCTATGGAATCGTGGCAAGAAGAGCGGACAAAACATTGTTTGCAGTGACTGCAAGAGCGGTTGTATGGGCTTGTGGTGGAATCGGAGGATTATATGAACATTCTACGAACTTCCCACATTTAACCGGAGATGCATTGGCAATTGCCTTAAAACATGGAATTGAACTGGAGCATCCGGATTATGTTCAGATTCATCCGACGACTTTGTATTCTCCAAAACCAGGAAGAAGATTTTTAATTTCTGAATCCGTGCGTGGAGAGGGAGCAAAATTATACAATGCAAAAATGGAACGTTTTGCAAATGAAGTTTTGCCAAGGGACTTGATGACAGCTGAGATAAGAAAACAGATGGAGATTGACCATAAACCTTATGTATGGCTTGATATGCGTCCACTCGGAGAAGCACAGATTAAAACACATTTTCCGAATATTTATCAGAAATGTCTGGAAGAAGGCTTTGATGTGACAAAAGAATGTATTCCGGTTGTTCCGGCACAGCATTATTTCATGGGTGGAGTAAAAGTAGATAAATACAGCCGCACAACCATGAAATGTCTGTATGCATCCGGTGAGACAAGCTGTAATGGAGTTCACGGAGCAAATCGTCTGGCAAGTAACTCTTTATTAGAAAGTCTGGTATTTGCAAAACGTGCCGCAGGACAGATTACAAAGATTTTAGAAACAAAAGAAACTGCCGAAGAAGAAAATGTACAAAATGCACTGCTTAAAAAAGCAGACGCAACGAACTTCTTAGGAAAAGAAGAACTTCAGAAATTATATGCAGAAAGCGTAAGAAAAGAAATTGAAAGGGTAAGGGAAGAAGCAGTATGAACCAGATTACAATGAAATTAAATGCAGACCATTTGATTATGGAGGCATTAAAAGAAGATATCACAAGTGAGGACATTACAACAAATGCAGTGATGAGAGAAGCCTGCCCTGGAGAAGTTCAGTTAATCTGTAAACAGGACGGTGTCATTGCAGGTCTTGAAGTTTATAAAAGAGTATTTGAATTATTAGATGAAAAAACTGAAGTTGAATTTTATGTAAAAGACGGTGATGTCGTAAAAAATAAACAGCTGATGGGTGTGGTTCGTGGAGATATTCGCGTTCTGCTTTCCGGAGAGAGAGTTGCGTTAAATTACTTACAGCGTATGAGTGGAATTGCAACTTATACAAGAAGCATTGTCGATTTGTTAGAAGGTAGTAAGACCAGATTGCTTGATACCAGAAAGACGACACCAAATATGCGTGTATTTGAAAAATATGCGGTCAAAGTAGGCGGTGGATGTAATCACAGATATAACTTATCCGATGGTATTTTATTAAAAGATAACCATATCGGAGCAGCCGGAAGTGTTGCAAAAGCAATTGAGATGGCGAAAGAATATGCTCCGTTTGTCCGTAAAATTGAAATCGAAGTAGAAAATCTTGAAATGGTAAAAGAAGCAGTGGAAGCAGGTGCAGACATTATCATGTTAGATAATATGACACCGGATGAAATGAGAGAGGCAATCAAAATCATCGACGGACGAGCACAGACAGAGTGTTCCGGTAATGTCACAAAAGAAAATGTAGCAAGACTGGTTTCTGTCGGAGTGGATTATATTTCAAGCGGAGCATTAACACATTCTGCACCGATACTTGACATTTCCATGAAAAATCTTCATCCTGTAAATCAATAGAGTTCTGTTGCGAGACGTAACAGGAAGGAAGAGGTGAAGGATGAACGGTGAAGAAAGAAGAAAAGAAATCTTAAAATTTATCGGGCAGAGTCCCAAGCCCGTTTCCGGCACGGAACTGGCAAAACAATTTGACGTCAGCCGTCAGGTAATTGTACAGGATGTTGCACTTTTACGTGCACAAAATCAGGATATTCTTTCAACGCATAGAGGATATGTGCTGCAGACACCGGTGTTTGCGTCACGTGTCATTTATGTCTGCCATACGGATAAAGAAATTCAGGAGGAACTGAATCTGATTGTAGATTGTGGCGGAAAAGTAGCGGATGTATTTATCAATCATAAGATTTATGGTTGTCTGTCTGCAGAACTTGGACTTGATTCAAGAAAGAAGATTGGCGATTTTGTGGCAAAAATTGAAAGCGGTCAGTCAAGCCCGCTTAAAAATATTACTTCGGGATATCATTATCATACAATCTTAGCGGACAGTGAAGGCACATTAGATGATATTGAAGCAGAACTGGCACGCAGAGGATTTCTGGCACAGGTGGATTCTAAGATATCATAGAAGAGGTGAAGATTATGCAGGAACAATTGACGGAAAGTGATGTAAAAAAAATACAGGAAGAAATTGACTACCGAAAATTAGTCGTGCGTAAAAATGCAATTGAGGCAGTAAAAGAAGCAAGAGCACAAGGGGATTTAAGCGAAAACTTTGAGTATTATGCGGCAAAAAAAGATAAGAATAAAAATGAGAGCCGTATTCGATATTTGGAAAGAATGTTAAAAACTGCAAAGATTGTAACAGATACAACAAAAAAAGACGAAGCAGGATTAAATGATTTGGTAGAAATCTATTTCTCGGAGGATGATGAGACAGAGACTTATAAATTGGTAACATCGATACGTGGAAATTCTCTGGATAACCGAATCAGCATAGAATCTCCGCTTGGAAAAGCAATCCTTGGACATAAAGCCGGGGAAACTGTTTTAGTACAGGTCAATGATTCTGTGAGCTATCCGGTAGAAATCCGTTCCATTCAGGAAGCGGATGGGGAGGATGATATCCGCAGTTTTTAAGTAAGAAGCTCGGTTGCTTGTAGCCGAGTAGTTCACAGTAATGTATGATTGGAGGATAATTTATGAATCAGGTAAGGGAAAAATTATTTTCGTGTCTGGAAAGTCTGAAGAAAAAAACAGATTTTAAACCGGAAGTAGCACTGGTGCTTGGCTCGGGACTTGGAGATTATGCAGAACACATTGAAGTGAAAGAAACTGTGGATTACAAAGACCTTGAGGGATTTCCGGTATCTACAGTAGCCGGACACAAGGGAAGATTTGTATTTGGCTATATTGGAAGCGTTCCGGTTGTCATCATGCAGGGAAGAGTGCATTACTATGAAGGATATCCGATGAGTGATGTGGTTCTGCCCATTCGTCTGATGGGACTTTTAGGAGCAAAGAAGCTGATTCTCACGAATGCAGCGGGGGGAATTAATTTTGATTATCGCCCAGGTGATTTTATGCTTTTAAAAGACCATATCACAACAGCAGTTCCAAGTCCGTTAATTGGAGAGAATATAGAAGAATTAGGACCGCGTTTTCCGGATATGAGTGAAGTATACAGCGAAAGGATGCGTGAAATAGCAATCTTTTGTGCTAAGAAGCTGGAGATTCCGATTCAGGAAGGGGTTTATGTGCAGTTTACCGGACCAAATTATGAGACACCGGCGGAAATCCGGATGGCAAGAAGCTGGGGAGCAGATGCGGCTGGAATGAGTACAGCATGTGAAGCAATGGCAGCAAGGCATCTTGGAATGGAAGTATGCGGAATTTCCTGCATTACAAATCTTGCAGCAGGGATGAGTAAACAGGCTCTTTCTCATAAAGAAGTACAGGAGACTGCTGACAAAGTGTCTGTAAGATTTCAGGCATTGATTACAGAACTGATTCAGGCAATTTAAACAATAGATGAAGTCAGGGTACTTTTGTGCGATGGCTTCATCTATTATTATTTTACGTAGATTTTACATTTGTCTCGAAAGAATTTAACATAAGATAGATAGAATAAGGTCAAATGAAAGAGAAAGGAAGGAAATTATGGATTTCTTTAGTATTTTGACTTTACTTGGAGGACTTGCCCTGTTTTTATATGGAATGAATGTGATGGGGGACGGTCTGGAAAAGGTTTCGGGCGGTAAGATGGAAAAAATCTTAGAGACACTTACCTCGAATCCACTTAAGGCAGTTGGTTTAGGAGCTGCGGTAACCGCAGTTATCCAATCGTCATCGGCTACAACAGTTATGGTTGTAGGTTTTGTAAACTCTGGAATTATGAAATTATCTCAGGCAGTAGGCGTTATCATGGGAGCAAATATCGGTACTACGATTACCTCCTGGATTTTAAGCTTATCTGGTATTCAGAGTGATAACTTTTTTATCCAGTTATTTAAGCCGACTACATTCTCACCGGTTCTGGCATTAGTTGGTGTTGCATTTTTAATGTTTGCAAAAAGTGAAAAGAAAAAAGATATTGGAACGATTTTCATTGGATTTGCAGTATTAATGTTTGGTATGGAAAGTATGAGCGGCGCAGTAAAACCACTTGCCGATGTGCCGGAATTTACCGGAATTTTAACAAGATTTTCCAATCCGATTTTAGGTCTTCTGGCAGGTATGATTTTAACCGCAGTGATTCAGAGCTCTTCTGCATCTGTTGGAATTTTACAGGCACTTTGCGTAACGGGAGCAGTCGGCTACAGCGCAGCCATTCCGATTATCATGGGTCAGAACATTGGTACTTGTATTACGGCATTATTATCTGCAATTGGTGCAAAGAAAAATGCAAAACGTGCAGCAATGGTACATCTTTACTTCAATATTATTGGAACAGTTGTCTTTATGGTACTGTTTTATGCAATCAATGCAGTTGTACAGTTTCCGTTTATGAATCAGGCAGCAAATGCAGCAGGAATCGCAGTTGTGCATACGACTTTTAATGTATTTGCAACCCTTTTGTTACTTCCATTTTCAAAAGTACTTGAAAAACTTGCAATTCTTACGATTCGTGACAAAGAGGAAGATAAGAAAGAAACAGAAGCAACCGGAATGGAACTTTTGGACAGCCGTTTCTTAGATAAACCGGCTTTAGCAGTAGAACAGAGTCGAAGAGTTGCAGTTGAAATGGCGAATAAAGTAAAAGATGCAATCAATACATCAATTGGGCTTATCGAACATTATGATTCGGAAAAAGCAGAACAGGTTTTAGCGGAAGAAGAACAGGTAGACCGTTATGAGGATGGACTTGGAACTTATCTGGTAAAGTTGAGTCAGAAAGATTTAAATGTAAAGGATAGCCATGACTTATCGATCATGTTACACTGCATCGGTGATTTTGAACGAATTTCTGACCATGCAGTCAGCATCATGCGCTCGGCAAAAGAGCTGTATGAGAAAAATCTGAAATTCTCAGATGAAGCACTTGCAGAGTTAAAAGTAATTACAAAAGCAGTAGAAGATGTGGTTGAGGCTGCCGTAAAAGGATTTGAAACAAAAGATGAAAGTATTGCAAGAAGCGTAGAGCCGATTGAAGAAGTTATTGACGAATTAAAGATTGAATTAAAGAACCGTCATGTCAGACGTCTTAGAAATGGAAACTGTACGATTGAGCAGGGGTTTGTGCTTTCCGATATTACAGCAAGTCTTGAGAGAGTGGCGGATCATTGTTCGAATGTGGCAGTCTGTATCTGTCAGGTGCAGGAGGATGCCTTTGATACACACAGCTACCTGGAAAAAATGAAGAAAAACAGCGTAGAATTTCAAAGTATTACCCGAGTTGCACGGGCACGCTATGCGCTCCCATCTTGTATTTCTGTAAAAAATTAAGTATACTTTTCTGGTAGAGAAAAACCAGAAGAGGTGGAAGTATGATTTACTGTGTAGAAGATGAAAGAAATATTCGTGAGTTGTTAGTATATACATTAGAAACAACAGGATTTGAAGCAATAGGAATTCAGGAAGGAAAAGAATTATTCCGATGTCTGGAAAAAGAGTTGCCGGATTTGATTCTGCTGGATATCATGCTTCCGGGGCAGGACGGATACAGCATTCTTGAAAAATTAAAAAAAGAGCCGAAGACCAGAGATATTCCGGTGATTATGGTGACTGCAAAAGAAGCAGAGTATGATAAAGTGCGTGGACTCGATAGTGGAGCAGACGATTATATTACAAAGCCATTTGGAATGATGGAGTTTATCTCCAGAGTAAAAGCAGTACTCAGAAGGAGCAAAAAACAGATGAAAGATACACTTTTAAGCTGTGGAAATCTTTCAATTGATGTGGAACGCCACCAGGTATTAGATGGAGAACGTCAGGTGGAGCTGACATACAAAGAATTTGAAATGCTCCGTTATCTGATGGAAAATCAAGGGATTGTGTTAACTCGTGATAAACTGCTGGAACATATCTGGGGGTATGATTTTGATGGAGAAACTCGAACAGTAGATGTACACATTCGGACATTGAGACAGAAACTCGAAGAATCAGGAGCATTGATTGAGACTATCCGAGGGGTAGGATATCGAATTGGAGACAGAAAATGAGAAAAAGAATCTTAAATTATGTAGGGTTTATGATTATTATCTCGATGGTGCTGACCTTCGTGTCAGCAAGCGTCATCATGTATGTAAAAACAAATGAATGGATGGAACAGGACGTACGAAATGAAGCGCAGTACGTCCGTCTGCTTTTAGAGCAGACGACGGACAGTGGATGGGAAGAACAGGCAGGAACATTTACAACCAGCAGAATCACCATATTAAATGAAGACGGAACTGTTCAGTATGATTCGGAAGAAGATTCTGCAACAATGGGAAATCATAAGGATCGTCCGGAAGTAAAACAGGCGATGGAAGAAGGGGAAGGAGAAACCGTTCGTTTCTCGGAAACCTTATCAAAAAAGACCTTTTATTATGCCCTGAGATTAGATGATGGGCGGCTGGTGCGTGTGGCAAAAACGACAGACAGTGTATTTCAAACCATGTTTTCCGGGCTTTTTTTGATGGGAATCCTGCTGATTGTAATTTTGGCATTTGCCTTCTTGTTAGTTGAAAAACAGACTTCAAAATTAATTAAACCGATTAACCATCTGGACTTAGAAGAACCACTTTCCAGTGTAGCATATGAAGAACTGAGACCACTGCTGGTGAGAATTGACGACCAGAATCATCAGTTGAAACAACAGCTGGAAGAATTAAAAAAAGCAGAAGAAGTTCGCAAAGAATTTTCTGCAAATGTTTCCCATGAATTAAAAACACCGTTGATGTCAATTTCCGGTTATGCGGAGATTATGAAAAATAACATGGTTCCGCCGGATAAAGTGCCTGATTTTGCCGGACGAATCTATGAAGAGGCAAGCAGACTGACGAATCTGGTACAGGACATTATTGAGATTTCAAAATTGGATGAGGGAATCAGCATGCCGTTTGAATTGGTAGATGTCAGTGAGCTGGCAGAAGAAATCGGCACGACTTTGCTTGTGGAAGCAGAAAAACGAAAGATTAAGCTGTCTGTGGAAGCAGAAAAACAGACAATGGTAAATGGAGTGCGCCATATCTTATATGAAATGATGTATAATGTGGCAGATAATGCGATTAAATATAATCATGAAGGTGGTTATGTAAAAGTAAAAGTTAAGAAGAATCAAAATCAGGTTCAAATTTCCATTGAAGATAATGGAATTGGAATTAAAAAAGAAGAACAGGAGCGTATTTTTGAGCGGTTCTATCGTGTAGATAAGAGTCATTCAAAAAAGACCGGAGGCACAGGACTTGGACTTTCGATTGTAAAACATGGGGCAATTCTCCATGATGCAAGGATTGAAATTGACAGTGAGCCGGAAAGAGGAACAAAGATTATATTGATATTAAAAAGAGCAGATGTTCATCAGAAGTGATGGACATCTGCTCTTTTTGGTATCTCAGTGGGGTAGACTTTTTTGATTCAGTTAAAATCTTCTCCAGGAATCTCTTACAAATAAAAGTAAAAGTGGGAACAATTCCAGACGTCCCGCAAGCATATCAAAAATCAAAATCAGCTTGCTTCCATTGGAAAAGAGGCTAAAGTTCTGGGTCGGTCCAACCAGTTCAAGCCCCGGACCGATATTATTTAAGGTTGCAGAAACTGCTGTAAAGTTTGTGGTAAGGTCAAAGTTATCAAGGCTGATTAGTAAAACCGAGGCCACAAAAATCAGAATATAGGCAATCATATAAACATTCGTAGAACGAAGGACATTGTGTTCTACCACTTTGCCATCCATCTGAATTTTTCTTACACTTCTTGGATGCAGGTAAGTGTGAAGTTCTTTTTTCATGGTCTTGATTAATAAAATAAATCTGGAAACCTTGATTCCACCACCGGTACTTCCGGCACAAGCGCCAATAAACATTAAAATAACCAGAATCGTACGTGAAAATTCCGGCCACAAATCAAAGTCCGTTGTAGCAAAGCCAGTTGTCGTAATAACCGAAGCTACCTGAAATGAGACATGTCTTATGGTTTCTTCTAAAGTAGAAAACATTGCTCTTGCATTAAAAAAAATAAAGACAATGGAAGCAAAGATGATAATCAGATACCAGCGTACTTCTTCCATATGGATTGCCTGTCTGAGTTTCTTGCTTAAAAGCAGGAAATAAGCACTGAAATTAATTCCAAATAAAATCATAAATATCGTAACTACATATTGAATATAAGGCGAGTAACCCGCTATACTGTCATTTTTAATACCAAACCCACCGGTTCCGGCTGTACCAAATGAGGTGGTAAGTGCATCAAAAACAGACATTTTACCAAATAAAAGCAATACAAATTCGATAACGGTTAAAGTCAGATAAATCGAATATAAAATTTTGGCAGTAGACTGAACCTGAGGAACGAGTTTACTGACAGATGGTCCAGGGCTTTCGGCTTTCATCAGGTTGATATGATAACCACCGTCACCTCCTGTTAATGGAAGCAGGCAGAGAATAAAGACCAGAACACCCATACCGCCAATCCAGTGAGTAAAACTTCGCCACATTAACATGCACTTTGGAAGAGATTCTACATCCAGAAGAATACTTGCACCGGTAGTCGTAAAACCGGAGACGGTTTCAAATACGGCATCAATTGGATTTGAAATAACACCGCCAATTAAAAATGGAAGTGCACCCATAATACTAAGGATAATCCAGCTTAGTGCAACCGTAACACAGCCTTCTCTGGTATAAAAGATTTTATTTTTTGTCTTTTTCTGTACCAGTGGAATTCCAATTAAGAGGCAGAACATAGCAGATAAGAAAAATGCCCAGCCGGAATGTTCATGGTAGAAAATTGCAGTTATACAGGGAAGTGCCATAAATAAAGCTTCAAAGTTTAAAATCCATCCAATGATATAAGCAATAATCGAATAATTCATAATTTGATTTTCCTTTTAGTAATAAAGTAAACTATTTTTTCAGGATATCCTGAATATCATTGAGTCCTTTTATTGTAGTGACAACAACGACTGTATCGTTTGCCTGAATCGAGTCCTGACCTCTTGGAATCAGTATGACACCATTTCGGTTAATGCAGGCAACTAAGAGGTTGTCGCAGATATCTAAGTCAGCCAGCGGGATATTTAAAAACGGACAGTCATCGTGGATGGAAAATTCAAGAGCTTCCGCTTTATTATCAAGAATCTGATAAAGGGTTTCCACATTGCTTCCGATACTGTTCTGCATGGCACGGACATATTGAAGAATATAATCGGCAGTAATATATTTGGGATAAATCACACTTCCGATATCAAGGCCTTCAATGATATCATCAAACGCAATCCGGTTTACTTTTGAAACTAATTTTGCATTACTGTTTTTCTTGGCAAATAAAGAAAGCAGGATGTTTTCTTCATCCAGATTAGTTAAAGTAACAAAAGATTCCACATGGGTCAATCCTTCTTCCAAGAGCAGATTTTTATCGGTTCCGTCTCCGTGGATAATGGTAGCGTCCGGTAATAATTCACTTAACTGTTCACAGCGGGCGGCGTTGGATTCCACAATTAAAACACGAATTTTCATGCTTAAGAGAATCTTGGCAAGATAATAAGAAAGAGTACCACCGCCTACAATCATGGTGCTTTTTACCTGATGTGTATGGATTCCGATTTTTTTAAAGAACAAAGCGGAGTTGATTGGTGAAGCGATGACAGACACAATATCATTATCCTTTAAAATAAAATTACCGGATGGAATACTGACTTCTTCTCCACGTTCGACTGCGCCGATCAGAATCAGGTTTTTATAGCGTTCACCAAATTCCATAACAGACATATTGTTTAATTTAAATTCCGGTTTGATTTTAAATTTTAATAATTCCACACGGCCTTTGGCAAAAGTGTCGATTTTAATTGCGGATGGAAAACGTAAGATACGTGCAATTTCAATCGCAGCCGCATATTCCGGATTAATAATCATGGAAATTCCGAGACTCTGCTTGATAAATCCAAGTTCTTTGCTGTAGACCGGATTACGCACTCTTGCGATAGTGTGGCATTTGCTTACTTTTTTTGCAATCAGGCAGCAGAGCAGATTCAGCTCATCAGAGCCAGTTACGGCAATTAAAAGGTCTGCTGTTTCAATTCCGGCATCAAGAAGGGTATTGATACTTGATGCATTTCCGAGAAATCCCATAATATCGATGTCTTCGGTAGTGTCTTGAATTTTTTTCTCGATAATATCAACAATGACAATATTATGTTTTTCATTGCTGAGTTGTTCGGCAAGGGTGCGTCCGACTTTTCCACACCCTACTATAATAATGTTCATAAAATCCTCCAAATTAAAGAATATGAAAAATCGCATATCATTATGATATGCTGTGTGAACATTATAGCACTGCTATGTCTATTTTTAAATACGGATTATGAAAAAATTTAGATTTTCATTTGGTAAAATCGGGTACATGATATACTTTGTTCCAATTGGGATTGCAAGCAGAGAAAATTCGAGCTATAATGAGCGGTAAGAAGTAAAATTATCCCCGAAAATCAGGAGGAATCGGCAGTATGAATATGAAAGAAGCAACAAAAAAGATGAAGCAGGACAGCCCAAAGCTGGCGGGACTTTCAGAAGCGCAGAGAAATCTGGCACTTGAAAAGGTAAAGGAGGCTCTCCTTTTAAATAAGGAAATGATTTTTCTGGAAAATAAAAAAGACATGGAAGCAGCAGAAGAAATGGGAATCGCACCGGCGGTGAAAAAACGCCTGAAATTTGATGAACACAAACTGATGGATGTAGTAAACGGAATCAGTGAATTAATCAAACTGCCGGATCCGCTTGGAAAAGTGCAGCTGGCACGACAGTTAGATGAGGGATTAAATCTTTATCGTGTGAGCTGTCCGATTGGTGTGATTGGAATTATCTTTGAGGCAAGACCAGATGCGCTGGTTCAGATTTCTTCGCTTTGCTTAAAAAGCGGAAACTGCGCCATCTTAAAAGGCGGAAAAGAAACTGTAAGAACCAATAAGATTTTGTTTGACATTATTTATAAGGCAGCGACTTCAGCCGGAGTGCCGGAAGGCTGTATGCTTCAGGCAGAACAACATAATGAGATTGATGAACTCTTATCCTGTCATGAATCGGTCGATTTATTGATTCCAAGAGGTTCCAATTCTTTTGTTCAGTATATTATGAATCATACAAAGATTCCGGTTATGGGACATGCAGATGGCGTCTGCCATATTTATGTAGACAAAGAATATGACAAAAAGAAAGCCATTCCGGTGATTGTGGATGCAAAGACTCAATATACGGCAGCCTGCAATGCGGTGGAAACCTTATTGGTTCACAGAGAAATTGCAAAAGAATTTTTACCGGAACTTGAAACTGCTTTAAAAGAGGCAGGAGTGAAAATTCGTGGAACAAAAGAAGTCAGTGAAATCATTTCTTGTGAAGTGATGGGAGAAGAAGAATTTCATACAGAATATCTGGATTTGGTGCTTTCAGTTAAACTAGTAGAAGACGAAGAAGAAGCGATTGCACATATCAATCATTATGGTTCTCATCATACGGATTGTATTCTTACAGAAAATCAGGAAATTGCAGAAAAATTTATGCAGTTAGTGGATTCCGCAGGGGTTTATCAAAACTGTTCCACCCGATTTGCGGACGGATTCCGTTATGGATTTGGAGCAGAAGTAGGAATCAGTACAGGAAAGATTCACGCAAGAGGTCCGGTTGGACTGGAGGGGCTTGTTACTTATAAATATAAATTATACGGACAGGGACAGATTGTGGCAGATTATGCACAGGGAAACAGCCAGTTTCACTTTAAAGAATTATGAGCAGAAAGATAAAGACATTATTATTAAGTCTGACACCGATTGCAGTTTATTTTATAATAGAAATTCTTGTTTCATGTGGCTGTACTTTTACAGGAATGATTGGAATGACTGCAGTGTCAGGAACAGTATTTGGTAACTGGCTTTCTGGATTTTTAGAGCAGGAAGGGCTGTACCTGATTAGTATTCTGGCATACCTTATATTTTTTGTGATTGGGGTATTCTGGTATAAACGGATGCGGGCAGGCGGAAAATATCCGGTCTGGAATCAACAAAAGAATCTGAATCTGTCGGTTCTTTTAAAACTTGCAGTATTAGGAATTTTTGTCCAGTTTGCAATCAGTTTTCTTTTGAATCTTGTGTATATCGTTCGACCGGATGTGATGCAGAATTATACAAAAGTAATGGAGAGTCTGGGAAGTGGAAATCCAAGTCTCTTTTCTGTATTTTATGTGGTGATTACGGCACCGATTGTAGAGGAAATGCTTATGAGGGGGCTCTGCCTTGTGATTTTAAGAAAAGAGTTTCCATTCTGGGTAGCAAATATCATTCAGGCATTTTATTTTGGTGTGATTCATCTGAATCTGGTACAGGGAATCTATGCGTTTTTATTGGGGATGGTACTTGGTGCTGTAGTAAAACGTTATGGAACTTTGAAAGCATCGATGTATTTACATTTTGTAATTAATTTCAGTGGACAGCTTTTAAGTCTGCTTTAATTAATATAAAATAAAAATATAAAATAAATAAGAATCGAAATTAGAAGAAATGGCTCTTTTTTCGTTGAGAAATTCAAGTCAGCTTTACGATACAGATAGTTATGTGGTAAAATTAGAAAGAAATCTGATGATTTTATAAGGAGGAAATAGATTATGAAAAATCCGATATTGGTCGTTATGGCAGCAGGAATGGGAAGCCGCTACGGAGGATTAAAACAGATTGACCCGGTAGATGAACAGGGTCATATCATTATGGACTTTTCAATTTACGACGCAGTAAAAGCAGGATTTAAAAAAGTAGTATTTATTATAAAAGAGGAAAATGAAAAAGACTTTAAAGCAGCAATCGGTGACCGCTTAAGCAAAGTGATTGATGTAAGTTATGTCTATCAGAAACTGGAAAATATTCCGGAGGGATTTACCGTTCCTGAAGGACGTATCAAACCATTTGGAACAGGTCATGCTATCTTAAGCTGTATCAACGAAGTGGATGCTCCGTTTGCAGTTATCAATGCAGATGACTATTATGGTTCTCATGCGTTCCAGGTAATCTATGATTTCTTAACCACACACGAAGATGATGAAAAATACCGCTATACTATGGTTGGCTATGTGCTGGAAAATACATTGACCGAAAACGGACATGTGGCAAGAGGAGTCTGCGAGACGGATGAAAATGGTCATCTGGTAGGAATCTGTGAGAGAACCCGTATTGAAAAACATGGAGAACAGGCAGAATATACAGAAGATGATGGAAAAACATGGACAGCACTTCCAAATGACAGTATTGTATCCATGAATATGTGGGGATTTACACCGAGTATGCTGACAGAGTTAAAAAATCGTTTTCCGAAATTCTTAGAAGAAAATCTGGAAAAGAATCCGTTAAAATGTGAATACTTCCTGCCTTCTGTAGTCGGAGAACTGCTGGCAGAAGAAAAAGCGACTGTTCAGGTTTTAAAATCTACAGATAAATGGTATGGTGTAACCTATAAAGAAGACAAACCGGTAGTTGTGGCTGCAATTAAACGTATGAAAGCAGAAGGTCTGTATCCGGAATATTTATGGGAAAAATAAATTAAGGCTTTTCTTTTTCAAGAAAAAATGGTAAAGTAATATAGAACATAAAAGATGTTTCTAAACAGAAAACTTAGAGGTTTTAGAAGGAGGAACAACAAATGGCAATTTTAGTAACAGGTGGAGCAGGATATATTGGAAGCCATACCGTAGTAGAACTGCAGAGCGCAGGTTATGATGTGGTTGTTTTAGATAACTTAAGTAATGCGAGTGAAAAATCACTGGAGAGAGTAGAAAAAATCACAGGAAAACCGGTGACTTTCTATAAAGCAGATATTCTTGACAGAGATGCATTAAATGAAGTATTTGAGAAAGAATCCATCGATTCCTGTATTCATTTTGCAGGTTTAAAAGCAGTTGGTGAATCCGTGGCAAAACCGTGGGAATATTATGAAAATAACATTGCAGGTACTTTAACTTTAGTTGATGTAATGAGAAAACATGGAGTAAAAAATATTATTTTCTCTTCTTCCGCAACAGTATATGGAGACCCTGCATTTGTTCCAATTACAGAAGAATGCCCGAAAGGACAGTGTACCAATCCTTATGGATGGACAAAATCCATGTTGGAACAGATTTTAACCGATATTCAGAAAGCAGACCCTGAATGGAACGTAGTACTGCTTCGTTATTTCAATCCAATCGGAGCACATAAGAGCGGAACAATCGGAGAAAATCCAAACGGTATTCCGAATAACTTAATGCCATACATCACTCAAGTAGCAGTAGGAAAATTAAAAGAGCTGGGTGTATTCGGAAATGATTACGATACACCGGATGGAACAGGAGTACGTGATTACATCCATGTAGTAGACCTTGCAAAAGGACATGTAAAAGCACTTAAGAAAATTGAAGAAAAAGCAGGTCTTAAGATTTATAACTTAGGAACTGGAAAAGGTTACAGCGTACTTGATATCGTAAAGAATTTTGAAGCTGCAACAGGTGTAAAAATTCCTTATGTTATTAAAGCACGTCGTCCTGGAGATATTGCAACCTGCTATTCAAGTGCAGAAAAAGCAAAAGAAGAACTTGGATGGACCGCAGAATATGGAATCAAAGAAATGTGTGAAGATTCCTGGAGATGGCAGTCTAATAACCCGAATGGTTATGATGATTAATTGATAATTCTGATTGGTAAAATTGGTAAAAAGGAAAGGGGCAGATACAGCGGATTAGCTGTGTCTGTCCCTTTTTGAAATCTTAATATAGTTTTTTATGTTCAAAAACCGGTTCGCAGGTTACCTGCATTTTTAATTTCTGGAATGTTTTTTTATCAGTTGAAGAAAGCATAACAGAAGAATGAACCTGGCATCCTTTTAATTTTGGAAGCTGTTCTAATGCAAGTCTTGCAGCGTCGCTGGTTGCGGCAGAACTTGAAAGTGCAATTAAAATTTCATCTGTATGAAGACGAGGATTTTTGCTGCCAAGATAGGATGTTTTTAATTTCTGGATTGGCTCAATAGAAGCCGGAGAAATTACATGAAGATTGTGAGGAAGCCCTGCAAGGTCTTTTAACGCATTTAATAAGAGCGCAGAAGCAGCACCAAGTAAATCAGAAGTTTTTCCTGTGATGATGCGTCCATCGTCTAATTCGACTGCAGCAGCAGGTGCTCCGGTTTCTTCGGCACGTTTTTTTGCGGCAACCGTTACTTTTCTGTCTTCTAAGGAGATATTTGCCTGTTTCATTAACAGCTCAATTTTAAACACTTCGTCCTGGGTCTTAGTCTCATCTGCAAGTCCGTCTACTGCCTGATAGTAACGACGGATAATTTCCTGACGGGATGCTTCGCAGCAGGCTTCGTCATCAATAATACAGTTTCCGGCCATGTTGACCCCCATGTCAGTTGGGGACTGATATGGGCATTTTCCGAAAATACGGTCAAAAATTGCACGAAGAACAGGGAAAATTTCAACGTCACGGTTGTAGTTTACTGTTGTTTCACCGTAAGCTTCTAAGTGGAACGGGTCAATCATATTGACATCGTTTAAGTCGGCAGTTGCAGCTTCATAAGCTAAATTGACAGGATGTTTCAACGGAATATTCCAAATTGGGAAAGTCTCGAATTTGGCATATCCTGCATGAACTCCACGTTTATGTTCATGGTAGAGCTGGGAGAGGCAGGTTGCCATCTTTCCACTTCCAGGTCCAGGTGCGGTGATGACTACAAGTGGTCTTGTTGTTTCGATGTAATCATTTTTTCCATAACCTTCATCGCTAACGATAAGCGGAATATTGCTTGGATAGCCATCAATGGAGTAGAGAATATATACTTTGATGCCGAGTTTTTCCAGTTTCTTTTTGAAATTAATAGCAGCCGGCTGACCGGAAAACTGTGTGATTGCAACGCTTCCGACATAAAGTCCACGCTCCTGAAAAACTTCTCTAAGACGCAGTACATCAGCATCATAAGTAATACCAAGGTCACCACGAACTTTATTTTTTTCAATATCTCCAGCACTGATTACAATGACAATTTCTGCATGGTCGGCTAACTGCATTAACATGCGCAGTTTGCTGTCCGGTGCAAATCCCGGAAGAACTCTTGATGCATGATAGTCATCAAAAAGCTTTCCGCCAAATTCAAGATACAGTTTGTTGTCAAACTGGTTGATGCGTTCACGAATGTGTTCAGACTGCATAGATAAATATTTTTCGTTATCAAATCCTATCTTCATTTTCTTTATGCCTTTCTTTTTACTCTGTTTTTACTCATACAAAATCTATTATACTACAAAGAGCAGGCAAAATTCTAGTAGGGGAAACAAAAAAAAGAAACTTTTGGCAGAATAACAAATAAATTCATGAAAGTTTTAGATTTGAAGCGAGTTTTTTAATTGATTTTTTAACAAGCTATTCGTATAATAGAAAGGACAGAATGAGGAGGAATAAGATGGATCAAAATCAAAACCGCAATCAGGACCCGAATAATAATAAGGGACCTAAGAATAAACAATCCCTTCTGGTACTTTTAATCTGTATTATGGTCAGTCTGTTTGGAATGAATATGCTGTCCAGAATGACAAGTAATGTATCCAGCGAAATTTCCTATAGTGAGTTTATCCAACTGCTTGATAAGGGTCAGGTAGAAAGTGTAGTGATAAATTCTGATGATTTGAAAGTAACGTTGAAAAACAGTGGGAAATTAGGGAATGGCACAAAAACCGTTATTGCCACGGAAGATGAAAATGAGTTGACAAAACGACTTGATGAGGCAAATGTAGAGTTCAAACGTGAAAAACCAAACATGGCAGGGGAACTCTTATATGCAATTTTAAGTTTTGTTGTGCCGGTTGTACTAATGTTTGCACTGATTTCATTATTCTTCCGCCGTATGAATAAAGGCGGTGGTATGATGGGTGGTGTTGGCAAGAGTAAGGCAAAAGCTTATGTACAAAAAGAAACAGGAGTTACATTTAAAGATGTGGCCGGTCAGGATGAAGCAAAAGAATCCTTGCAGGAAGTTGTTGATTTCTTGCATAATCCCGGAAAATATACCGAGATTGGTGCGAAACTTCCAAAGGGGGCACTGCTGGTAGGACCTCCGGGAACCGGTAAAACCCTGCTTGCAAAGGCAGTTGCCGGAGAAGCACACGTACCGTTTTTTTCATTGTCTGGTTCAGACTTTGTGGAAATGTTTGTCGGTGTCGGTGCATCACGAGTACGTGATTTATTTGAAGAAGCAAAGAAAAATGCACCTTGTATTATTTTTATCGACGAGGTGGATGCGATTGGTAAAACAAGAGATTCCCGTTTTGGAGGCAATGACGAAAGGGAACAGACTTTAAATCAGTTGTTAGCAGAAATGGATGGATTTGATACTTCTAAGGGGCTTTTGATTCTTGCTGCGACAAACCGTCCGGAAGTCTTAGACCCTGCACTGCTTCGTCCGGGACGTTTTGACAGACGTGTTATTGTAGACCGTCCGGATTTAAAAGGTCGTGTCAGCATCTTAAAAGTACATGCGAAAAATGTATCTTTAGATGAAACTGTTGATTTAGAGGGAATTGCACTTGCAACTTCAGGAGCAGTTGGATCTGACCTTGCAAATATGATTAATGAAGCTGCCATTCTTGCTGTAAAAAATGGAAGAAAAGCGGTTTCGCAAAAAGACTTATTAGAAGCCGTTGAGGTTGTATTAGTTGGTAAAGAAAAGAAAGACCGTATCTTAAGCATGGAAGAGAGAAGAATCGTTTCTTACCATGAAGTCGGACATGCACTGGTCAGCGCTCTCCAGAAAGATTCTGAGCCGGTACAGAAGATTACGATTGTACCGCGTACAATGGGCGCACTTGGCTATGTAATGCATGTTCCGGAAGAAGAGAAATACTTAAATACCAAAAAAGAACTCGAGGCAATGCTGGTTGGTTATCTTGGCGGACGTGCAGCAGAAGAAATTGTATTTGATACCGTTACAACCGGTGCAGCAAATGATATCGAGCAGGCAACCAAAGTGGCAAGAGCCATGATTACTCAATATGGTATGTCAGAACGCTTTGGTCTGATGGGACTTGCAGAAACGCAGAACCAGTATCTCGATGGCAGAGCCGTGATGAATTGTGGAGATTCCACTGCAACAGAAATCGACCATGAAGTTATGAAATTGTTAAAATATTCCTACGATGAAGCAAAACGGCTTTTAAGCGAAAACCGAGAAGCGCTTGATAAGATTGCCGAATTCTTGATTGAAAGAGAAACGATTACCGGAAAAGAATTTATGAAGATTTTCCGTGAAATCAAGGGAGAAAGCGAACCAAAAGAAAAACCGCGTATCGTAGAAAATAAGGTAGAAAATAAGATGGAAGAAAAGGAAACACCAAAAGTAGTACTAGCTAAAAACGAATTAAATGATTAAAGAAACGATTAAAGAAACAGAGAAGCTATCGCAGGAATGTGATAGCTTCTTTCAATACAGGGAGAAAGGATGGGAAAAATTGTTTTGTATTGAAGAGGAATTAAAGAAGCTCCCGGGAAAACCAGGGGTTTATATTATGCATGATGCAGAGGATACGATTATCTATATTGGAAAGGCAATCAGTTTAAAAAATCGTGTTCGGCAGTATTTTCAAAGCAGTCGAAATCTGGGGATAAAGAAAGAACAGATGGTGGAACAGATTGCAAGATTTGAATACATTGTAACGGATTCAGAGTTAGAGGCACTGGTATTGGAATGTAATTTAATTAAAGAACACAAACCAAAATATAATACCATGTTAACGGATGATAAGACTTATCCATTTATCAAAGTAACTTTGCAGGAAGAATATCCGAGGATTCAGATTGTACGGCAGATAAAGAAGGATAAAGCAAAGTATTATGGCCCGTATACCAGCGGTCTTGCAGTAAAAGATGTGGTGGAGCTTGTAACAAAACTATACCATCTAAGAACCTGCAACCGAAATCTGCCAAAGGACATCAAAAAAGAAAGACCCTGTCTGTATTATCAGATTCATCAGTGTGAGGCGCCTTGTCAGGGGTATATTTCAAAAGAGGAGTATCATAAAAAGGTAGAAGAGCTGATTTCGTTTTTGAATGGAAATCATAAAGAAATTTTAAAAGAACTGGAACAAAAGATGTTAAGGGCGTCCGAAGAACTGCGTTTTGAAGATGCGGCACAGTATCGTGATTTAATAGAGAGCGTAAAAAAGATTGCAGAGCGTCAGAAAATCACAGACCAGCATGGAGAAGATAAGGATGTGATTGCAGTGGCACAGGAAAATGACGATGTAGTAGCTCAGGTATTTTTTATCCGTGGAGGAAAAATGATTGGAAGAGACCATTTCTTTTTACACACGGCAGGAGAAGAAAAAGCAGTGGTTTTATCGAGTTTTATCAAACAGTTTTATGCAGGAACTGCAATGATTCCAAAGGAAATTATGATTGAGAGCGAAATTGAGGATCGTGCAATAATCGAAGCCTGGCTTTCAAATCGCAGAGGAACAAAGGTACAGATTCGTGTGCCAAAGAAAGGAACGAAAGAAAAATTAGTAGAACTTGCAAAAAATAATGCCAGGCTGGTACTTGAAAAAGATAAAGAACGATTAAAGCGGGAAGAAGGACGAACCATCGGGGCAGTAAAAGAAATCAGTAAGCTTTTAAATCTTTCAAGTACGCAGAGAATGGAGGCTTATGATATTTCCAATATCAGTGGATTTTTGTCGGTTGGTTCAATGGTTGTGTATGAAAACGGAAAACCAAAGCGGAGTGATTACCGCAAATTTCGGATAAAGACTGTGGAAGGTTCAAATGATTATGCAAGCATGGAAGAGGTGCTGACAAGACGATTTGAACATGGAATGGAAGAAAAACAACAGCAGGAAGAAAAAAAACAGGAAGAACAGTATGGAAGCTTTACGAAATTTCCGGACTTGATTCTAATGGATGGAGGAAAGGGACAAGTTCATTCTGCGTTGTCTGTGCTTGAAAAATTAAAACTTGAGATTCCGGTTTGTGGAATGGTAAAGGATGATAAACACAGAACCAGAGGTCTTTATTATCAAAATCAGGAAATTCCGATTGAAAAAGACAGTGAAGCGTTTCGATTGATTACAAGAATCCAGGATGAAGCACACCGGTTTGCCATTGAATATCATCGTTCTTTGAGAAGTAAAAATCAGATTCATTCTGTGCTTGATGAGATTGAAGGGATTGGTCCGGCAAGAAGAAAAGCTTTGATGAAACATTTTATGGGTGTGGAAAAAATAAAAGAGGCAACAGTGGAAGAACTGGCTGAAGTTTCTTCGATGAATGAAAAGTCAGCGCAGGCAGTGTATGACTTTTTTCATAAAACAAATGCGTGAAATTTAAGTTAAACATTTGTAAGAACTGACATACGATTTTGACGGCATAAGTTGACGAATTCTTGATATGGTTGCAGTTGAACTTCTAAACACCTTATGATAAACTATTATCAAAGCGAATGTGCGCAAAAAATAGTTTATCATAAGGTTGCGTTCAGGAAAAACAAGGAGGCCTAAAAAGTGAAAGGTGTACAATTAAGCAAAATGGTGCAGGAATTAAATCTGCATAATAAAACACCGGATGTGGATATCTCAAAAAAGAGGATTACCCTGCCGGATATTAACCGTCCAGCATTACAGCTGACCGGATATCTGGAACATTTTGAAAATGAAAGAGTTCAGATTATCGGATATGTAGAATACACATATCTTCTGCATTTATCCAGAGAAAATAAGATGGAAGCATTTGAACGTTTTGTAGCAAGTAAAATTCCGTGTGTGATTTTCAGTACAAAGACAGAACCGGATGAAGATATGATTAATCTTGCAATTAAATATGATGTGCCGATTTTTGTAACTGACCAGACAACTTCTACCTTTATGGCAGAGATTATCCGTTGGTTGAATGTAGAGCTTGCACCGTGCATTTCCATTCATGGTGTATTAGTCGATGTATATGGTGAAGGTGTACTGATTATGGGTGAAAGTGGAATCGGTAAGAGTGAAGCTGCCCTGGAGTTAATCAAACGTGGTCACCGTCTGGTTAGCGATGATGTTGTAGAAATTCGTCGTGTCAGTGATGCAACATTGGTTGGCTCTGCACCGGATATTACCCGTCACTTTATTGAACTGCGTGGTATTGGAATTATTGATGTAAAGACTCTGTTTGGTGTAGAAAGTGTAAAAGATACTCAGTCTATTGATTTGGTTATCAAGCTGGAAGAGTGGGATAAAGACAGAGAATATGACCGTCTTGGATTGGAAGAAGAGTATACTGAATTTTTGGGAAACCGTGTAGTATGCCATTCTCTGCCAATTCGTCCAGGTAGAAATCTGGCTGTTATTGTAGAGTCGGCTGCGGTTAACCACAGACAGAAGAAGATGGGCTATAATGCAGCTCAGGAACTGTATCGTCGTGTACAGGAAAATATGTCAAAAAAGAGAAAAGAGGAAGATGAATAATGGCAAAGTGGTGTTTTGGAATTGACCTTGGCGGTACAACTGTAAAATGTGCACTGTTTCAGACGGATGGAACAGTAGAAGAAAAATGGGAGATTGTGACCCGTACAGAAAATAATGGAGAAGCAATTCTTCCGGATATAGCGGCAACAATTCTTGCAAAAATTGAAGAAAAGAAAATTGATAAGGCAGAAGTTGCAGGTGTTGGAATCGGTGTACCAGGACCAGTAGAAGAAACAGGAGAAATTCCATGCGCCGTGAATCTTCATTGGGGAAGAAAAAATATTGAAAAAGAACTTAGTGATTTAACCGGACTTGCAGTAAAAGCCGGAAATGATGCAAATGTTGCAGCGCTTGGTGAAATGTGGAAAGGTGGCGGACAGGGCGCAAAAAACCTGATTCTGGTCACCTTAGGTACGGGTGTAGGCGGTGGAATCATCGTAAATGAAAAAATTGTAACCGGAGCGCACGGGGCAGGCGGCGAAATCGGTCATGCGTTTGTAAATCCGGCAGAAACCAAAGCATGCAACTGTGGAAATAAGGGTTGTCTGGAGCAGTATGCTTCTGCAACCGGTATTGCACGTCTTGCAAAAGAGGCGCTGGAAAGTGAAACAGAAGATTCTGTGCTTAGAACTGTAAAAAATATTTCAGCAAAGAGTGTATTCGATGCCTATAAAGAAGGGGATGTACTGGCAGGTAAAATTGTTGATAAATTTGCTGCTTATCTTGGCAATGCACTGGCTGTATTCGCCTGTGTTTCTGACCCTGATGTATTTGTAATCGGTGGTGGGGTATCAAAAGCCGGACAAGTTTTAATTGATGCAGTAGAAAAATATTATAAAGCACATGCATTTACTGCAAGCAAAGAAACTCCGATTAAACTGGCAACACTGGGAAATGATGCTGGAATTTATGGAGCTGCAAAATTAATTTTAAGCAAATACAATTAAGAAGATTGTAGTAAAAAATCAGGATAGTAAATAAAAAGACTCTGTTCTCAACTTTTTCGAGAACGGAGTCTTTTTTGTTGTGTTTTTAAATTTTTACAGTTTATTCTTCTTCGGTATCGGTATTATCTTCCTCGTCATCAGAGGAAGAAGAATCGGTATCATCTTCTTCGTCGTCATCTTCATTATCCGAATAACTGTAGGAATTTCTTGAACTGTAAGAATTATAGCTTCGGCTGCTGCCTCCACCGCCGTGTTTGGTACAGCGTTTGTTTGGAAGCTCAGTGGTATCAAACAGTTCTGTTACAGTCGGACAATTGTAAGTTGGAAGCATGCCAGTGTCTTTGCAGACGGTTGCTTCACCAACAGTAGCCGGCTTGTCAAAATCTTTATCTTCAAGATTTTCATGAATCCGGCTCATAATACGATTCCATAAGTCCTGATGATAGGTTCTGTAATTTCCGGTATCCGGA